>Ga0160428_1000068_pt1 | contig 128551 bp, 134 predicted proteins | sample SolpanmetagenomM_FD_108198 | JGI IMG/M metagenome (GOLD analysis project Ga0160428, IMG submission 108198) | Solar panel surface microbial communities from Lawrence Berkeley National Laboratory, California, USA - M | ecosystem: Engineered > Built environment > Solar panel > Unclassified ...
CGAGATGGATGCGGCGCGTGGGTGATCTTTGCGGGGCGGCGTTGGGCGGCGAAGGAGGAAGGTGGGTTCGCGCGGAGGCGCGGAGACGCGGAGAAGAAGGGGTGGGAATGCCTGCGGCGCCACACTTTGGGCCGCGCGCAGCGTTTCATCTCTTTCTTTCTTCTGCCTTCTCCGCGTCTCCGCGCCTCCGCGCGAACCCGCCTTCTTCGATCCCGTGCGGGTGCGCAGGCAAGTTCGTCGGGCTGGGCGAGGCGGTGCGGCGGATGCGGGACGAGATGGATGCGGCGCGTGGGTGATCTTTGCGGGGCGGCGTTGGGCGGCGAAGAAGGAAGGTGGGATCGCGCGGAGGCGCGGAGACGCGGAGAAGAAGGGGGGGGAATGCCTGCGGCGGCGCACTTGGGCCGCGCGCAGCGCTTCATCCCGGTTTTTCTTCTGCTTTCTCCGCGTCTCCGCGCCTCCGCGCGAACCCACCTTCTTCGGTCCCGTGCGGGTGCGAAGGCATGATCGTCGGCCTCGGTTCGGACCTGTGCAACATCGAGCGCATCCAGCAATCGCTCGACCGCTTCGGCGCGCGGTTCGAGCAGCGCGTGTTCACCGAACAGGAATTGGCCAAGGCGGCGCGGCGGCCGTTCACCAAGGCGGGCACGCTCGCCAAGCGCTTCGCCGCGAAGGAGGCCTTTTCGAAGGCGGTCGGCACCGGTTTCAGGCGCGGCGTGTTCATGAAGGACATCGGCGTGGTCAACGCGCCCAGCGGCGCGCCGACTTTGGCGCTGACCGGCGGGGCCAAGCAGCGGCTTGACGCGTTGATCCCCGAGGGCCACGTCGCGGCCGTACATTTGACCCTGACCGACGATCATCCCTGGGCGCAGGCCTTTGTGGTGATCGAAGCGATCCCGGATCCCAAGGCATGAAGGAAGCGGTGTTGGACGGCAATCAGTCCGCCGAGACGGTGGCGCCCATTCCGCCCGCAGAGGCGGCCCCCAAGAAGACGTCCACCGACTGGTGGGGCGAGATCAAGGGCATCTTCTGGCTGATCGTGATCGTGCTCGGCTTTCACAGCTTCGTCGCCAAGCCGTTCTACATCCCGTCCGAATCGATGCTGCCGGGCCTGCGCATCGGCGACCGGCTGGTGGTGTCCAAATTCGCCTACGGCTGGTCGTTCGTGTCGCCGACGATCCCCAACCCGGTCGCGATCTTCAAGGGCGCGGTGCTGCGCCAGCCCGAGGAAAGCTGGAGCGTCGGCCTGCCGTTCGTCCACGGCCGCCTGTTCGGCAGCCTGCCGACGCGCGGCGACGTGGTGATCGTGACGCCGCCGGGCACGCGGAGCGACTATATCAAGCGCGTCATCGGCCTGCCCGGCGATACGCTGGCGGTGCAGGGCGGCACGGTGATCCTGAACGGCAAGCCGATCGCGCGCGGGCCGGTGCATTATGTCGACCTGCCCGTCGACACCAACAGCCCGTGCAGCGACAGCGAATATTTCGGCGCGCGCCGGCCGGCGAGCCCAAATGCGGGAGGGGGCGGCGGCTATGTCTGCCACCTGCCGATCGTCACCGAAACGCTGCCCAACGGCCGCCATTACGATACGGTCGACCTGGAGCCGGACAGCCCGGGCGACAATTTTCCCGCGGTGAAGATCCCCGCCAACCACGTGTTCCTGATGGGCGACAATCGCGACCGGTCGGCGGACAGCCGCTTTCCGCTGTCGCAGCTGGGCCTGGGCGGCCCGGTGCCGTACGAAAACCTGGGGGGGCGCGCGGAATTCCTGACGTTCAGCCTGGACGGCGACGCGTCGCTCAACCCGTTGAGCTGGTGGGGATCGCTGCGCTCGGGCCGCGCCGGCCTGTCGCTCCATCCCGCCGGGGGCAAGTGACGTGACGCAGGAATCGCCCGCGCACGCCCCGGTCGGCGATCCCAGCCCCAACGAGATGCGCGATCCGCTGGTGCGGCAGGAGCTGAAGCGCGCGGCGGTGTGGCTCGGGCTGGCGGGGGCGATCGCTCTGGCGGTGATCCTGGTCCAGCCGCTGCTGATCATCTTTGCCGGGCTGGTGTTCGCCGCGCTGCTCGACGGCGGCGTGCGGCTGCTCGGCCGGGTGCTGCCGATCGGGCGCGGATGGCGGCTGCTGATCGTCATGCTGCTGACGATCGCCTTTCTGATCGGCACCTTCTACCTGACCGGCGTCCAGGTCGCGGAACAGTTCGGACAGCTGCGCAGCACGCTGGAAAGCCAGGCGAACCGGCTTGCCACCTGGCTGAGCGCGCAGGGGCTGATGCCCGGCGCGTCCGACGTCAGCGGCATCGCGCGGCAGGCGCTGAGCTCGGTCGGCCGGATCACCTCCTGGGTCGGCACCGCATTCGGCGCGCTGACGACGATGTTCATGATCGTGGTGATCGGCCTGTTCGTCGCGATGGACCCCGGCACCTATCGGCGCGGCATCGAATGGATGGTGCCGCGGCGCAACCGGGCCGAATTCGCGATCGTGATCGAACGCATGGGCAAGACGCTGCGCCGCCTGCTCGCCGGGCGCCTGCTCGGCATGCTGGCCGAGGGCGTGCTGACCGGCATCGCGCTCACCATCGGCGGCGTGCCGATGGCGATGATCCTGGGCATCCTGACCGGATTGTTCGCGTTCATCCCCAATATCGGCGCCTTCATCAGCGGCGCGCTGATGATCGCGGTGGGCTTTTCGGCGGGCACGCACGTCGGCTTCTGGGCGATCGGCACCTATGTGATCGTGCAGGGGTTCGACGGCTATGTGCTGCTGCCGATCGTCGCGAAGAAGACGGTCGACCTGCCGCCCGCGCTGACGCTGGGCGCGCAGATCATGGCGAGTGCGCTGTTCGGCATCCTGGGGCTGGCGCTGGCCGATCCGATGACCGCGATGGTCAAGACCGCGCTGGAGCGCAGTTCCGAACGCGAGGCGGAGCGCGAGGGTTCAGACGAGGGCGTCGAACAAGGCTAGGTAGCGCGCCGCCGAATCGAGGCCGGGCGGCGGCACCGGCACCGGGCGCGGCGCATCGAGCCAATGCAGCAGCGCGGCGGCGAGCCCCGCCGCATCGTCCTGCGCCACGATCGTGCCGAGCGCGGGCATGCCGGGCGGGGGCATGCCGATGATTTCGTGCACCGACGGGCTGCTGTCGGTCGCGACCACCGGCGTGCCGACCGACAGCGCTTCGCGCAGCACGCCCGGCACGCCTTCGTAATCGGAAGGCAGCACCAGCATGCTTGCCGCCGCCATCGCGGGCAGCGGATCGGCGACATGCCCGGCCAGCCGCACGCGCGACCCCAGCGCCAGCGCGTCGATCTGGCGTTGCAGCGCAGGACGCAGATCGCCTTCGCCGAGGATCACGACCTGCACGTCGGCGGGCAGCGCCGGAGTCGCCGCGATCAGCCGGTCCCACCGCTTTTGCGCCACGAGCCGGCCGACGCCCAGGATCACCCGGCCGGCGGGCAGCGGCGATGCTGCTCCGTCGTGTCCGCGCGGCGCGGGCGGATTGGGAATGACGCTGGTGCGCCCCTGCATGCCGGTCGCCCGTGCCGCCTGCGCCGCGGTCGCCGGCGTCATCGCGACGAGGTGGTCGAGGAAGCGGCCATGCTGCGCCAGCCATAGGCGATGGCCGGCGTGCATCAGCCGGTTGTGGTCGCCGCGCTCGATCGCATTCGACATCTTGGCGACGATCGGCGGACAATCGCCGTCCAGCCGCGCCCGCAGCCACAGCGCGGGCAGGGTGTAGTAATTGCCCGCGCAGAAGATCACGTCGGGGCGCAGCCGGCGGACGATGCCGGGCAGCCGGGCCTGCGCGGCATAGCTGCGGCGGCCCAGCGGCTCCAGCGACAGTGCCGCCGGGATATTCGCGGCGAGCGGCCCGGTGGCGTCGCCGATCGCCAGCGTCACCCGGCGCCCCGCCGCAAGCCATTCGCCGGCAAGGCGTAATTGCGCGCGCTCGACGCCGCCGCCCGACAGGTCCTGCGCATAGGTGAGGATATGATCGGCGGGCATCGGCGCCGATCGTCTTGGCACAGCTGCGCGTGACGGGACAGTGAAACGGAATTCATGTGCACGCCAGCCGCTTTGCGGCTACTGCGCCCCACCTTCATCGTTCGGACCACCGGGTGCAGATCGACCATAGTGCAGGCCATCCCATCGAGATCGTGCCGCCATCTCCAGACCTTGCGGGCCTGCAGCCCCTGAAGACGATCAAGAGCCGCTGGCCCGCGATCATCGGTGCGCTGGTGACTCTGGCGATGCTGGCCGGGCTGGGGCGCGAGCTGTTCAGTTCGGGCCTCGCCGGGCTCGACCGGACGACGCCGCGCAGCCCGCTGTTCTACCTTGCCTTCACCGCGCTCTATTTCATCCCGCCGCTGGCCGATTACCTGATCTTCCGCCGTTTGTGGGGGATCCCGATCGCCGGGCTGATCGCGCTGATCAAGAAGCGGATCGCGAACGATGTCGTCATGGGCTATTCGGGCGAGGCCTATTTCTACGCCTGGGCGCGGCAGCGGACGCAGCTGATCGCGGCGCCGTTCGGGGCGGTGAAGGACGTGTCGATCCTGTCGGCGATCGCCGGCAATGCGGTGACGCTGGCGATGATCGCGGTCGCGCTGCCGGTCGGGCGCAACCTGATCCCGCCCGACATGATGCGCTACGTCTATGGATCGCTGGTCGTGATCTTCGGCACGTCGCTGCCGTTCCTGATCTTTTCGCGCAAGGTGTTCTCGTTGCCGCGGTCCGAATTGTGGATCGTGTTCGGGGTGCATTGCGCGCGCCTGATCCTGGGCGGCTTCTTCCTGGCGCTCGCCTGGGCGCTGGCGATGCCGAGCGTGGCGATCGGCACCTGGCTGTTCCTGTCCGCCGGACGGATGCTGTTCTCGCGCCTGCCGCTGCTGCCCAACAAGGACCTGCTGTTCGCCAATTTCGCGATCCTGATGATCGGCGAGGACCAGGCATTGTCCGAACTGATCGCGTTCACCGCGGCGGCGGTGCTGCTGGTCCATGCCGTGCTGATCGTCGGGTTCGGCGCCTATCATCTCGTCACGAGGAAGCCGTTATGATCCGTTTCGGCATGGTCGCCACGCTGCTGGCGCTGACGCATGCGGGTCCGGCGGCAGCGCAGATCCTGGGCAGCGATGCGGCGGCGTGCAGCCCCGGCGGCGGCCCCGCGATCCTGGCCGAGATCGGCGGGTTGAAGGACCGCAAGGGCCGGCTGAAGCTGGAGCTGTATCCGGCCGACGAAGCGGATTTCCTGGCCGACGACCGCGACCTGATCGCGGCTGGCAAGACGTTCCGCCGCGTCTGGACCGCGATACCCGCCAGCGGCGCGGTCGCGATCTGCATCCGCGTGCCGCATCCCGGCCGCTATGCGCTGTTCGTGACGCACGACCGCGACGGCAAGAACAAGTTCAATTTCTTCGCGGACGGCGCAGGATTTCCCGGTCCCGGCAAGCTCGGCATGTCGCGGCCGAAGGTGACGCGCGCGCTGGTCGACGTCGGTCCCGGCACCGCCGAGCGCGCCGTGCAGATGCAGTATTTCCACGGCCTTGGCGGCTTTTCGCCGTCCAAGGGCGGCTGAGGCGGGCGCGGCCATGCGGATCGTCGACGTCAACGAATTCTATTCGCCGACCGGCGGCGGCGTGCGCACCTATGTCGATCGCAAGATCGAGGTGCTGGCCGCGATGGGGCACGAGCTGATCGTGCTCGCCCCCGGTCGCGAGAACCGGGTGGAGGAGCGCCCCGGTGGCGGCGCGATCCATTACATCAAGGCGCCGGGCATGCCGTTCGACGCCAATTACGGGCTGTTCTGGGATGCCGAGCCGATCCACCGCCGGCTCGACGCGCTCGATCCCGATGTCGTCGAGAATTGCTCGCCGTGGCGATCCGCCTGGATCGTCGCCGACTGGCAGGGGCGGGCGATCCGGTCGTTCTTCATGCACAACGACAATGTCGAGGCCTATCCGAAGCGCTGGCTGAAGCCGATCGCGTCGGGCGAGCGGATCGAGCGGGCCTTCGCCTGGTACGATCGCTATCTGGGGCGGTGCCTGGACCAGTTCGACACCGTCGTCACCAACGGCCCGGCGCTGACCAAGCAGCTCGCCGCGCGCGGGGTGCGGGTGGATGCCACGATGCCGCTGGGGATCGAGCGGGCGCATTTCTCGCCGTCGTTGCGGGACGAGGGGCTGCGCGCCGCGCTGCTCGACCAATGCGGCCTGCCCAGCCACGCCCACCTGCTGCTGGGTGTCGGGCGGCATCACCCGGAAAAGCGCTGGCCGACGGTGATCGACGCGGTACGCCGTGCGGGCACCTCCGCGCCGGTCGGGCTGGTGATCCTGGGCCAGGGCATGGACACCAAGACGCTGGAACGGCACATCGGCGACAATCCGCACATCCGTCTATTCAAGCCGGTCTACGACCGCCGCCGGCTCGCGACGATCATGGCGAGCGCCGATATCTACATCCACGGCTGCGGCACCGAGACGTTCGGGCTGGTGCCGGCCGAGGCGCTGGCGAGCGGCACCCCGCTGATCGTGCCCGACGGCGGCGGCACCGCCGAGATCGCCGACCCGCTGTTCGCCGAAGTGTACGAACAGCGCGATGCGCATTCCTGCGCCGACGCGATCATGCGGATGCTGGCACGCGACCGCACGATCGTCCGCCGCGCCTCCGCCGTGGCGGCGACCCGGGTGCGCAGCGACGAGCAGCATTGCGCCGATCTGGTGGCGCATTACGCGGATGTGATCGCCCGCCGGGATCAGCCGGTCAGAAGGTCCGCGTAGGCGGCGGGACGATGCCGGCGGAACGCGGCGAAGGTCGCGGTGATGCTGGTCATCAACGCGGGCACGCCGGTATCGCCGGGATGGACCGCGATCCGCACGTTGCGCACCGGTTGCAGCGCGCGACGCAGCGTCGCGGCGGCGGCGAGCGAGCTCCACTGCCGCATCCGGCTGCGGCTGGCCCAGGTGATCACCGGGCCGCGCGCCAGCACCGCACCGCCGGGTGCCCAGACGCGGGCATGATCCTCGGCCAGAGCGAATCCCGCATCGGCCAACGCCGCCTTGGCACCGTCCGAATAGAGCCAGGCGGGGGCGATGAAGCCGGTCGCCGCGCGGCCGGTGATATCCTCGACCAGCGCCTTGCCGCGACGCATGCGGGCCAGCGCCTCGGCATGATCGAGACCCAGGAATTCGCCTTCGCCGGCGGTCATGTGGCGCGCCTTCAGCGCGGCGGCGGTGCCGGTGTGGGCGCTGTCGTCGCGGTGCGTCCAGCCGTGGACGAACATCTCCACCCCCTCGTCCGCCCAGCCGCGCAGGCGGGTGGCGAAGGCGGGGGTGATCGGCGCGCTGCTCCAGTGATCGGGCACCACCAGCATCGCGAGCCGCCGTCCGACATGCGGGGCGAGGTGATCGAGCAGCGCGTCGACCTGCCCCTCGAACCGGGGCGAGACGTCGTGGATGGAGGCGAACAGGCGTTTCATCGGCGCCGACGATAGACGCTGATCGCCTCGTTGCCCATCGGCAGCTGCGCGGCGAGGCGATAGTCGCGGGCGATCAGCGCCGACACCAGCGCATGCGCCGCGGGTCGTTCGCCATTATAGGGCGGGCGCATCACCACCACCGCCGGCCGTGCGGCGATGATCCGGCGGATCTCGCCATCCTGATCGACGCCAGTCGCGCCCGCTTCGCGCGCGCGGCTGAGGTGGGCGGGGACGATGTACCGCGACAGCGTGCAGCGCCCCGTCGCGACATAGAGCATCGTCGTGCCCGAATAGACGTAGAGGCAACCCGGTCCGCGACCCACGGCGCGGGTCAGCGCGGCGAATTGCGCCGGACCGCCGCGCCCGGCGATGGTGACGACGAGCACGATCTGCCCCGCCAGCGCGGCGGTGGCGAGCAGCGCGGCGGCGCGGCGGCCGCGCCACCAATCGCCGCCCAGCATGCCCGCCGCCGCGATACAGGCGGGCAGCAGCAGCGGCAGGCTGTAATGATCGAACCAGGGGCGGAAGATGAGCACGCTGACGATGGCGACGCCGAGCCACCAGGCGAGGAAGCGCCGCTCGCGGCCGGCCTGGCTGCGCCGCAGGGCGATCAGCGCGAGGGCGACGAGCGGCGAGGTGATGAGGACGATCTGGCCGAAATTGCCCGCCAGTTCGGCGAACGGGTCCGGGTTACGGTGGAAGATCGACAGGAAATTGGCGTAGAAGAACGCATCCCACGCGCCGATGCCGGCATAATAGCCGGCGGCGAGCGCGGTCGGCAGCAGCGCGACGATGACCAGCGCCACGCCATAAGCGAGCAGCGCGAGCGGTCGACGGCCCCGCCGCCATTCTTCGGCAAGCAGCCACAAGCCGAAGAACACGCCTTCGAACAGCACCGAATATTTGATCTGGAGCGCCACGCCGATCAGCGCCATCGCGGCCAGCCCGGCGGCGCGGCGGGGCGGTGCGCCGTCGCGCGGCAGGATCAGCAGCGCCGCGCCGATCGTCAGCAGGTTGTAGAAGATCGGCGACTGTCCGCCCTGTCCGCCGAGCAGCCCGGCCCACAGGATATAGGCGATCGCCGCCACGGTCGCGCCGGCTGCGAAACCGGTCCGCTCGGCCATCCGTCCGATCGCCAGGCCGGTGGCGACGACGCTGGCCAGCGCGAGCGCCTGATACGCCCAGATGCCGGCGGGAAACCCCAATCCGGCGGGAAAGGCGTAGAGCAGGAACAGCCCGACGGGCTTGCGATCCCACACGTCCACGAACGGCAGCTGGCCGTGCCACAGCGCGTTGCCGGCGAAATAATAGAATTCCTCGTCCGCATGGACGACCGGATCGCCGAAGGTGAGCGCGCGCGCGGCGATCGCGACGAGCAGCAGGATCGGCAGTCGCCACCGCGGATGGGTCAACGCGTGCATCGCTGCGCGCCTAGCGGGGTGACCCGGCGGACTCAATGGTTCGCCCGTCGGCGGCGGTGCCGGGATCGCGATGCCGGCTGAACCTCAGACCGGTTTCGGGAGCCGCTTTGCCGTGACGAAGTAATCGAGCGCCGTCGAATCGCTCAGCGTGAACCCGGTGGCGGGCGAGAAGCCCAGCCCGCGCGTGTCCGTCACCGTCAGCCCGGCGCGGACGAGCAGGTCGGTCAGTTCCTCCGGCGTCAGGAATTTGTCCCAGTCGTGCGTGCCGCGCGGGATGCGCCCGGTGCCCTCCGCCAGCGTGATCAAGGCGAGCCGCGACAGCGGCGTGCGGTTGGGGGTGGAGATCACCAGCAGGCCGTCGTCGGCCAGCACCTCAGCCAGGCCGCGGACGAACCCAGCCGGGTCGGACACATGCTCGATCACCTCGAGGCTGGTGACCAGATCGAAGCGGTCCGTCACCGCCTCCACGCCGACCGCGCGATAGTCGATGGTGAGGCCGCTTTGTGCGGCATGCGCTTGTGCCACCGCAATATTTTCGGCCGCCGCGTCGATGCCGGTGACGTTCGCGCCCAGCCGGGCCAGCGGTTCGCACAACAGGCCGGCGCCGCAGCCGACGTCGAGCGCCCGTTTCCCCGCGAGCGGCGCGAAGCTGGTGTCGTCGCCATCCCAATGCAGGTCGACCGCGGCGCGGATATAGCCGAGCCGCGCGGGGTTCAGCTTGTGCAGCATCGCCGACGATCCCCTGGGATCCCACCAGTCCTTTGCCATCCCGCCGAAATGCTGCGCTTCGCGCGGGTCGATCGTGCTGCTTGCGCTTCCCATGGCCGCTACCTATCAGGACGGCCCCTTTACCCCAAGGAGTTTGGCGACGAGAGATGGCGCGGATCGTGATGAAGTTCGGCGGCACGTCGATGGCCGGGATCGAGCGCATCCGCAGCGTCGCCGCGCGTGTCAAACGCGAAGTCGAGGCGGGGAACCAGGTCGCGGTCGTCGTTTCGGCGATGGCGGGCGAGACCGACCGGCTGGTCGGGTTCTGCCGCGAAGCCTCGTCGCTCTACGATCCGCGCGAATATGACGTCGTCGTCTCTGCCGGCGAACAGATCACCAGCGGCCTGCTCGCGATCGCGCTGCAGGCGGCGGGCGTGCAGGCGCGGACCTGGCTCGGCTGGCAATTGCCGATCCATACCGACGATGCCCATGCCAAGGCGCGCATCGGCGCCATCGAGACGGACGCGCTCGACGCCAGCCTGGCGGCGGGCGAGGTGGCGGTGATCCCCGGGTTCCAGGGCATCGCCGACGACGTCGACGGCGCGCGGGGACGGGTGACGACGCTGGGCCGCGGCGGTTCGGATACGTCGGCGGTGGCGGTGGCGGCGGCGATGAAGGCCGACCGCTGCGACATCTACACCGACGTGGATGGCGTGTACACGACCGATCCGAGGATCGTGCCGCGCGCGCGCAAGCTCGCCAAGGTGACGTACGAAGAGATGCTGGAACTCGCCAGCGTCGGTGCGAAGGTGTTGCAGACCCGATCGGTCGGGCTCGCGATGAAGGAACAGGTCCGCGTCCAGGTGCTCTCGTCCTTCACCGGACCCGATGCGCCGATGGCGGACACATTGCCCGGCACGATGATCGTGGGCGAAGAGGAGATCGATGACGTGGAACGCCAGCTCATCACGGGGATCGCCCACGACAAGAACGAGGCGAAGATCACGCTGACCGGGGTTCCCGACAAGCCGGGCACGGTCGCCGCGATCTTCGAACCGCTCGCCGCGGCGAACATCAACGTCGACATGATCATCCAGAATATCGCGCACAACCACGGATCGACCGACGTCACCTTCACCGTGCCGTCGGCGGACCTGCCGCGGTCGCTGGAGGCACTGAACCAGGCGCGCGAGGCGATCGGCTTCGGCGAGCTGGTGCACGACGTGCGGGTCGCCAAGATCTCGGTCGTCGGTGTCGGGATGCGCAGCCACGCCGGCGTCGCCAGCCGGATGTTCACCACATTGGGCGCGCGCGGGATCAACATCCAGGCGATCTCGACCAGCGAGATCAAGGTCAGCGTGCTGATCCACGAGGACGAGACCGAACTCGCGGTGCGCGTGCTCCACACCGCCTATGGCCTCGACGCGGCGGAAGCGGCGTGAGCGTCGGTCAGGAGCGGCTGGACCGCCGGATGGCGCGCGGCGCCGCGTTCCTCGGCAGCGAGGTCGCGATCATGGCGGGCGCGATGTCCTGGGTGTCGGAACGCCATCTGGTCAGCGCGATGTCGAACGCGGGTGGCTTCGGCGTGATCGCCTGCGGCGCGATGACGCCCGCGTTGCTCGATGCCGAGATCGCCGGGACCAAGGCGCTGACCGACAAGCCGTTCGGCGTGAACCTGATCACGATGCACCCGGCGCTGTTCGACCTGATCGCGGTCTGCGCCCGGCACGCGGTGGGCCATGTCGTGCTGGCGGGCGGCCTGCCGCCGAAGGGTTCGCTGGAGGCGATCAAGGCGGGCGGCGCCAAGGTGATCTGCTTCGCGCCGACGCTGGCGCTGGCCAAGAAGCTGATCCGGTCGGGCGTCGATGCATTGGTGATCGAGGGGATGGAAGCCGGTGGCCATATCGGCCCGGTCTCGACCAGCGTCCTGGCGCAGGAGATGCTGCCCGAGATCGCCGAGGCGGTGCCCGTGTTCGTCGCCGGCGGCATCGGCCGGGGCGAGGCGATCGCCGGCTATCTCGACATGGGGGCGGCGGGTGTCCAGCTCGGTACGCGCTTCGTCTGCGCGACCGAATCGATCGCGCACGCCAATTTCAAGAAGGCGTTCATCCGCGCCTCCGCCCGCGACGCCGTGGCGAGCGTCCAGCTCGATCCGCGCCTGCCGGTGATCCCGGTCCGCGCGCTCAAGAATGCCGGCGGCGAGCTGTTCACCGCCAAGCAGCGCGAGGTGGCGCGCAGCCTCGACGAAGGCGGCGTCGTCATGGCCGAGGCGCAGTTGCAGATCGAGCATTACTGGGCCGGCGCGCTGCGCCGCGCGGTGATCGACGGCGACGTCGAACATGGCAGCGTCATGGCGGGCCAGTCGGTCGGCATGGTGACGAAGGAAGAACCGATCGCCGACATCATCGGCGCGCTGATGAGCGAGGCTGCGTCGGCCCTGGAGAAGCGGGCGGGGTAATCCCGCTCCGGCGCGCGCGGAGGGCCGCCTCCGCCGGTCGAACGTCCGAATACGACGAGCCGTGGCAAACGGTTACGGCGCGTTAACCACTGCGGTCCGATAACCGTCGCAGGCCGGGGGGCTGAAGGACGAGTTCGCGATGCGCCGAATCATTGCCGTGACCACCATCGGGTTGGCGATGCTCGCCGGCTGCGCGACCCGCAAGCCCGTCGTCACCGTGGCCGCGCCGCCGCCTGCACCCGTCGCACCGGCGCCGCTCGCCATGCCCAGGGGCGCCTATGCCGGCCTGCGCATCCCCGCGCTGATGCCCGACGGCCGTTACGCGACGCCCAACCGCGACCTGTCCGCCGACGCCGCGGTGTGGCACCTGCGCGCCGCGCTCAACGTGGCGGCGCTCGCGTGCCGCGGGCCGGACGAGGCGACGATCGTTGCGGGGTACAACAGCCTGCTCACCCGGCAGAAGCCGGCATTGGCAATGGCCCAGACGCGCCTGTCCGCCGAGTTCAAGGCGGGCGGCGGCGACTGGCAGGATCGGTACGACGACCAGATGACGCGGCTGTACAATTTCTTTTCGCAGGTGCCCGCGCACGCGGCCTTCTGCAACGCCGCGGTCGCGACGCTGGCGGACAGCGCCACCGTCGCGCCTGCCGACCTGCCCGCCTTCGCGGCAGGGCGGCTCGCCGTGCTGGAAAAGCCCTTCACCGACTTCTACGCCGCCTATGACGCGTGGCGGGCGCAGCAGGCAGCCGCCAGCCGCATGGCGATCGCGAGTGCGGCGCCGGTCGCGGTGACGCCGCGTCCCGACGTGGTAGTGCAGGTGGTGCCCGCCGCCGTTCCGGCGCCGCATCCGCGGCTGGAACTCGACCTCAGCGGGCTCAGCGACAGCGTCCTCACCGCGAGCCGCTGATCCGGAACAGCGCCTCGACCGGGCGTTCGAGCACCGCGGCGAGCTTGAGCGCGAGGATCGTCGAGGGCACGAACACGCCGTTTTCGACCGTGTTGATCGTCTTGCGGCTGACCCCGACCCGCTCGGCCAGCGCCGCCTGCGTCAGGCCGAGCCGCTCGCGTTCGTCCTTCAGCGTGTTGAGCAGGGTTTCGTTCATCGGCCCGCGCGCAACTCGAGCGTCGCGAAGGTGACCAGCGCCGCCCCGAGACTTGCAGTGACGATCAGGCGGACGATCTGCATGACCGGGAGGTTCGCCCCGGCGTTCAGCAACGTGATGACGGAGGCGGACAACAGCGTCGCCCAGAATGCGGCGGTCATCGCGATCATGCGATGCTGGCGTGTTCCCTCGTCGTTCAGCAGGCGACGCACGCCGCGTGGCACGGCCCATCCGGCGAACGGCGTCAGGCAGAGCCCAGCCATCAGGATCGTCGCGACCCACATCGAAGAGCGGCCGAGGCTGCCGATCTGATCGGGGCGGATCACGATCGCCTGAAGCAGCAGTACGCCAGCCATCATGTAGCAGATGATCGCACGCTGGATGCCCTTGGCGTCGGCACGCTGTACGTTGCTCATTCGATCTCTCCTGTAACCCACAGGTGACATGTAACCTGTACGTTACATCTGTCAACAGGGTTCCCCCCGCCGGATGGTTCGGTTAACGGGCGGCGGGATGAAGGACGACGACGTGGACCAGCCGCAGGCAGGGCGCTTCGAGGGACGCGAGCACCGCTATCCGGTGCGCGTGTTCTTCGAGGACACCGATCTGTCGGGTGTCGTCTACCATGCCAACTACTTGAGATTCATGGAGCGGGCGCGGTCCGACATGCTGCGGCTGGCGGGGATCGACCAGCGCGCGGTGTTTGAGGCGGGCGAGGGCGCCTATGCGGTCGCCGATCTCGCCATCCGCTATCGCGCGCCGGCGCGGCTCGACGATGCGCTGGTCGTCGCCAGTCGGGTGATCGCGGTACGCGCCGCCAGCGTCGTCATTCATCAAACAGTCAGGCGCGGTTCGCTTGTTCTGACGGAGGCCGACGTCACGGCGGCGCTGGTCGCGTCGAACGGCCGGCCGAAACGTCAGCCGGCCGCTTGGGTCAACATCTACAATAGCCTGGTGTGGCAGGGGACAATGGCATGAATCCGGTGTTCAACATGGATGCGGCGACGCTGTCGCCGGTCGCGCTGTTCCTTCAGGCGGATATCGTCGTGAAGATCGTGATGGGCGGGCTGTTGCTCGCCAGCGTCTGGACCTGGGCGCTGATCATCGCCTTCTGGCGGCGGCTAGGCCGGATCCGGAAGGGCATGACCGGCTTCGAACGCGATTTCTGGAAGGCGGAGGATATCGACGCCTTCTACAAGGCGGAGGCCGACAAGGATCTGCCCTCGGCCCGCGTCTTCGCCGCCGGGGTGAAGGAATGGCGCCGGTCGACCGCGGGCGGTTCGATCGACAAGGGCGGCACGCGCGAACGGCTGGCGACGGCGATGGGCGCGGCGGCGGCGCTGGAGATCGACAGGATCGGCGACCGGCTCAACATCCTGGCGACGATCGGATCGGTCGCGCCGTTCGTCGGGCTGTTCGGCACCGTCTGGGGCATCATGCGCAGCTTCACCGGCATCGCCCAGGCGCAGAATTCGAGCCTGGCGGTGGTGGCGCCGGGCATCGCCGAAGCGCTGTTCGCGACGGCGATCGGCCTGTTCGCGGCCATCCCCGCGGTGATCGCGTACAACCGGTTCAGCCATGGCGTGAACCGGATCGAGGCGGCGCTCAACCGCTTCGCCGACGGTTTCCACACGACGCTGTCGCGCCAGCTGGACGGTGGCCGGTGAGGACCGTTCGTAAATCCTCTCCGCGCGCAGCGTGGGGAGGGGGGCCGCGCCTCGTCGAGGCGGGGTGGAGGGGCGGTGCGGAGCACCGGCTTCGCCGGCCCCTCCACCACCGCTACGCGGCGGTCCCCCTCCCCATCTGCGATGGGGAGGAATAGGCCATGGCAATGAACCTTCCTTCCAACCGGGGTCGCGGCCGTCGTGCGCCGGTCGCCGACATCAACGTCACGCCGCTGGTCGACGTGATGCTGGTGCTGCTGATCATCTTCATGGTCACCGCGCCGCTGCTCACCGCGGGCGTGCCGGTCAACCTGCCCGACAGCCGGGCCAAGGCGCTCGATCAGGATCAGAAGCCGGTGCAATTGTCGCTCGACGATACCGGCAAGCTGTTCATCGACGATGAGGCGGTGACCGAGGCCGCGCTGCCGCAGCGGCTGGAGCAGATCGCCGCCGCGAAGGCCGGCAACGAACCGCCGCAGGTGTTCCTGCGCGCCGATCGCAAGCTGGACTATGGCCGGGTGATGCGGGTGATGGGCGAGCTGAACCGCGCCGGGCTCAACCGCGTCTCGCTCGTGACCGTCGAGGGCGGAACGGACGCGCGCTGATGGATCGGGCGGAGAAGATCGGACTGGGCGTCGCGGTCGTCGGGCATGTAGTGCTCTTCGGCCTGCTGTCGGTCGGTTTCCTGTCGACGCCCAATCCACAGAAGCTGCAGCAGATTCCGATGGAGGTCAGCCTGGTGAAGGACGTCGCGCTCGAGGCGGCGGCCCCGCAGGCGGTGACCCCGCCCGCCCAGTCGGTCGCGCCGGAACAGGGCGAGCCCGAGGATGCGGCACCACCGGCAGAGACGGTCGCGCCGCCGGAACCGGAGCCCGAACCCGCGCCGCCCGAACCGCAACCCAGGCCCGCGCCACCGAAGCCCGCTCCGCCGAAGCCAGCGCCGCCGAAACCTGCGCCGCCGAAACCTGTGCCGGCGAAGCCCGCCCCGGCTCCCGCGCCCAAGCCGAAGCCCGCGCCGGCGAAGCCGCAGCCCAAGCCGGCCGCGGAAGCACCGGCCAAGCCGGCGGCGAAGCCCGTCCCCGCCCGGCAGACGGCGAAGGCCGCGCCGACCGCGCCGGCCAGGACTGCGGCCAAGGCGCCGTCCGCACCCGCGCAGCCGGCGGCGGCGAAGGGCAGCGGCGCCAAGCCGAGCTCGACCGCCGCGAAACCGCGGGGATCGCGGCTCGGGTCCAATTTCCTCGAAGGCCTGACCAGCGAACCCTCGACCAGCACCTCCACCGCGCCGCGCGCCGCCAAGATCGACGCGCGCGCCATGGCCGGAATCGTCCAGGCGATCGCGCGACAGATCCAGCCCTGCGCCGATCGCCAGGTGAATCCCGGCCCCGGCGCGAACGAGATCGTCACCACGCTCAACCTGCGCCTCAACGAGGATGGCACGCTGGCGTCGACGCCGCGCATGGTCCGGCAGTCCGGCGTCACCGACGAGAACGATCGGTACAAGCAGCGTGTCGTCGATCTGGGGGTCGCGGCGTTCAAGGGCTGTTCGCCGCTGAAGCTGCCCGCCGAATATTATTCGACGCCGTCGGGCGGCTGGAACAACCTGAATTTCCAGTGGAAGCTGAAATGAAGCAGGTCACCGTCGCTTGCCGTCCGTCGTCACGCGGGACGTGTTCCGACGATCATGGGTTGGCCAGACGGGTCCGGGATGACGGCCGAAATGTGCTAGGCGGCACCGCGTCGCGGTCGCGAAAAGGGATTTGAGAGGATGCGTATGATCCGGTCGTTGCTTGTCGCACTGAGCGTCACCGTCGCCCTGCCGGCGCTCGCGCAGGAGGCGCCCGCCCCTGCGGCGCAGGATCGGGGCGCCCCGGCGGCGCAGGATCAGGCCACCCCTGCGGGTCAGGGGCCGGCCCCGCTCGAAGTATCGGTGACCGGCGGCGTGTCCGCGCCGATGCCGATCGCGATTCCCGCGATGCCGACGGCACAGGTGGTGAGCACCCCCGCCGGATCGACCGACGTGCTCGGCCGTCAGATGGCCGACATTATCGCCAACGACCTGCGCAATTCCGGGCTGTTCACGCCGCTCGGCTCCAACCAGCTGCGCCCCGTCGGCTTCCAGGAGGTGAACGCGCCGAGCTTCGATTATTGGGGCGGCACCGGCGCGCAGGCACTGGTGCAGGGCTTCGTCCGCGCCAACGGCGACGGCAACCTGACGATCGGCTGCTATTTGTACGACGTCTTTTCGAAGGTCGAACTGACCCGTTCCGGCTTCGTGGTGTCGCCATCCGACTGGCGGCGTGCAGGTCACAAATGCGCCGACATGGTCTATGCGCGCCTGACGGGCGAGGGGCCGTATTTCGACAGCCGGGTCGTCTACGTGTCCGAAACCGGACCCAAGGGCAAACGGATCAAGCGGCTGGCGATCATGGATCAGGACGGCGCCAACCACCGCTTCCTGACCAATGGCCAGTCGATCGTGCTGACGCCGCGCTTCGCGCCCAACCAGCAGTCGATCGTCTATATGAGCTATGAGAACGACCGGCCGTCGATCTACGTCTACGACCTGGGTTCGGGTCGGCCGCGCCGCGTGGTGCAGAATGTCAGCCTGACCTTCGCGCCGCGCTTCTCGCCCGATGGCCGCTACATCCTGTTCTCGATGGCGCAGAACGGCAACACCGACATTTATCGCGTGTCGAGCCAGGGCGGCACCCCGCAGCGACTCACGAGCTCGCCGGGGATCGACACCGGCGGCAGCTATTCGCCGGACGGATCGCGCATCGCGTTCGAGAGCGACCGGTCGGGCGGGCAGCAGATCTATGTGATGAACGCCGACGGATCGAACCAGCAGCGGATCAGCTTCGGCGGCGGGCGCTATGCCACGCCGGTGTGGAGCCCGCGCGGCGACCTGATCGCCTTCACCAAATTGGGCGGCAGTTTCCGCATCGGCACGATGTCGCCCACGGGTGGCGGCGAGAAGATCCTGACCAACGGGCAGGATGAAGGGCCGAGCTGGTCGCCCAACGGCCGCGTCATCACCTTCTACCGCAGCGGCCAGGGCAGCGGCGGCAAGGCCGACCTGTGGATGGTCGACCTGACCGGACAGGTGGAGCGCAAGATCCCGACGCCGCTCGACGGATCGGATCCGGCCTGGGGGCCGTTGCGGCCGTAGCACGTCACCAACCGGGGTGTTTCGGGGGCGAAACGTTTCTACACGGGAGATACGATCATGGCGAAGCTATCCACTATCCTGCTGACCGCGGCAGCGACCGCCTCGCTGGCGGCCTGCGCGCACAAGCCGAAGGTGCTGCCGCCGCCGCCGGTCGACAATACCGCCGACATGAACACGCCGCCGCCATCCGCCGGCGGTTCGGTCGATGGCGCGATCGTTCCGGGTTCGGATGCGGACTTCCGCCGCTCGGTCAGCTCGAACACCATCCTGTTCGGGCTCGACCAGACCGATATCGATCCGCAGGCGCGCGCGATCCTCGACAGCCAGGCGACGTGGCTGCAACGCTTTCCGCAGGTGCGTGCGACGATCGAGGGTCATGCCGACGAACGCGGCACCCGCGAATACAACCTGGGCCTGGGCGATCGCCGCGCCAATGCGGCGAAGAACTATCTGGTCGCCCGCGGCATCGATCCCGGCCGTCTGACCACGATCAGCTACGGCAAGGAGCGCCCGGTCGCGCTGGGATCGGACGAGGCGAGCTGGGCGCAGAACCGCCGCGCGGTGACGGTCGTCCTCAACTGATCCGGGGAGCCGCCGCCTGCATCCGGGCGGCGGCTCCCTTCCTCTTGCCCGGGGGCGGCGTTCCGAATCGCCTTGCAATCCCTGCAATCCAATATAAATCTGATATCAGATTAAATGGAGGACAGGGTGGTGGAACAGGGGATTCTCACACGGTCGCAGGAACGTCGCGCAAGCACGACGAGCGGCTATCCGATGCTGGCGATCGCGGCGGTGCTGATCGCGATCGCCGTCATCGCCGTCGTCCGGCTGGCGAACGACATCGCCGCGCCGATCATGGCGATCGTGCCGCTGATCTGCGCCGCCGGCGCCGCGTTCATCGCCGCGGGCTTCTACATGCTCCAGCCGAACCAGGCGGCGGCGGTCACGTTGTTCGGCAGTTACAGCGGCACGGACCGTGCATCGGGGCTGCGCTGGGTGCTGCCATGGATGATGCGGCGCAAGATCTCGGTGCGGGCGAACAACGTCATCTCCGACCGGATCAAGGTCAACGATCTGCGCGGCAATCCGATCGAGATGGCGGCGCAGGTGGTCTGGCGCGTCACCGATACGGCGCAGGCGCTGTTCGACGTCGACGATTACAAGGCGTTCGTCATGGTCCAGGTCGAAGCCGGCGTCCGGACGATCGGGTCGCGCTATCCCTATGACGACCATGAACATGCCGAAGTGACGTTGCGCGGCAATCACGATCAGGTCGGCGTCGAACTGCGTGCCGAACTGATTGCGCGGCTGGTCGTCGCGGGGATCACCGTCGATGAATGCGGCTTCACCCACCTCGCCTATGCGCAGGAGATTGCGGGTGCGATGCTGCGGCGGCAGCAGGCGCAGGCCGTGGTGGCCGCGCGAACCACGCTGGTCGAAGGCGCGGTGGGTATGGTGGAGCTGGCGCTCGATCAATTGTCGGCGAAGAACGTCGTCGAACTGGACGACGAACGGCGCGCGGCGATGGTATCGAACCTGATGGTCGTGCTGTGCGGCGAGCGCGACACGCAGCCGGTGGTCAACGCCGGATCGCTCTACCAGTAAGCGACGCGGGTGGCGGCATCCCCCAAGAAGGCGTTCCCCCTGCGCCTCGATCCGGCGCTCTATGCGGCGATCGAGCGCGCGGCGGCGGGGGACCTGCGCAGCGTCAACGCCGAGGTGGAATGCCTGCTGCGCGAGGCGCTGGCACGGCGCGGCGTGAAGCTGGACGCCCCGGAGCCGGTGAAGCGCGGACGTCCGCCGAAGGGGAATGGCTGACCATCCAGTCGGGACGAGTCCGCGTTCAGCCGAGCGCGGCGTCCAGCAGCCTGGCGAGCCGCAGTCCGCCGCGTTCCACCTCGAGCCGGGCGGCCGGCACGATGCGCGCGATCGTCGCCTCGTCCAGCGTCACGGCCTTGGGCGAGGGGGCACAGGGATCGCCGCCCAAGGCGCTGGCATAGACCACGTCGTGCGCGACCTGCCACGATTCCCGGCTCCAGTCGGCGACCGAACCTGCCGCGATCCGACGCTTTTCCGCCGCCGGGAAACGGCGCACGAGCGACGGCCCACTGGTGATCGCCCGCTCGGCAAGGGTGCCGTCCCAGACCGAATGCAGGTTGAACCGCTTGGGCGAATAGGTGCCGTAGGTCGCGGCGACGTCGTTGCCGCCCTTGTCGCCCTTTTCACCGGCGTGCAGCGGCTGGTGCAGGTCGCCGACGAAATGGATCAGGAAGACGAGCGCCTGCGCGCGATCCTTCGCCGACGCGCGCCTGTCCTTCAGGATCGCGACGTCGCGGGTGATCTGTGCCGACACGCAATTGCCGTCCTTGCACGCCTCTTCGAGGGTGAAGGGCTGGCAGATGTTCACGTCCTGGAAGTGCCAGTTGTAGGCATAGCCGAAGCGCGACTTGCCGTTCGCATCCTTCAGCGGCTTGACGCAATCGGCCCAGGTGCTCGCACCCTCGATGGTGGTGGCGGGGCATTCGGGCGTGTCGAGGCGCGGGGTTTCAGCGAGCAGCTTCACGATCGCCCGCTGCGTCCGCGGCGCGACATTGGCATAGGCGATCCGCGCGATCGTCTGGTGACCGAATTCCCAATAGGCCTGCGCCGGGGCGGCGAGCACGAAAGCGGGCAGGGCCGCGGCGACGAAGCGAAGCAGTTTCATGCACCTGGCTTTAGCGGTTGGACAGCGATGCTGACAGTGAAAAGCCCATCATTCGTCGCCGTAGATCGCCACCTGGTTCAACCCCGCGGACGTTGCGCGGGCGCGATACATGCCCGGCGTGGTGAAGCTCCACACCGCCTCGCCGGCGGGCCCGGTGACGATGACGCCGCCCGTACCGCCGAGCGCACGCACGTCCGCCATGACGGCGTCGGCGGCGGCCTGCGGGGCTTCGCCGAGCAGGCGGATCCGCGCCGCGATTTCATGCCCGACGCCGACCCGGATGAAGAATTCGCCCGATCCGGTGCACGACACCGCACTCGACCGGTCGTCGGCGTGGGTGCCGGCGCCGATCAGCGGCGAATCGCCGATCCGGCCCCAGCGTTTGCCGGTGACGCCGCCGGTCGAGGTGGCGGCGGCGAGATGCCCGGCGGTATCGCGGGCGACGGCGCCGACGGTGCCGTATTTCATGTCGACGTCGAACGCGTCGCCGCCGCGGGCGAGCATCTCGTCGAGCTGCCTGCGGCGCTCAGGGGTCGCGAACCATGCGGGCGCGACCGGTTCGATGCCCTGTTCGCGCGCGAAGCGTTCCGCGCCATCGCCGCTCAGCAGCACGTGCGGGCTCGCCTCCATGACGCGGCGGGCGAGGGCGACGGGCGACCGGGTCGCTGTCAGCCCCGCCACCGCGCCCGCGGCCCGCGTCCGGCCGTCCATGATCGCCGCGTCCAGTTCGTTGGTGCCGTCGAGCGTGAAGGCGGCGCCGCGACCCGCGTTGAAGTTCGGATCGTCCTCCAGCACCTGCACCGCCGCCTCGACCGCGTCGAGCGCGCCGCCGCCCGCGCGCAGGATCGCAGTGCCGGTGTCGAGTGCCAGCGCCAGTGCGGCGCGGCTGTCGCGGTCCTGTTGCCCGGTCAGGCGGTGCCGCTCGATCGATCCGGCGCCGCCGTGGATCACCAGCGACCAGGTGTCGGTGTCGGTCATGATGCAGCCTTGCGAGCGGGATGGGGCAATCGGCGCAGGCCGATCAACGGTCGCAGCAGCGGGATACGCCGGCCGACCAGGTAGAAGACCACGCAGCCGGCGACGGTCGTGGCGACCAGCACCGCGAATTCGACGCCGCCGGGCAATTCGGCGGAAAGCAGCCAATAGGCCATGACGACGATGATCGTCTGGTGGACGAGGTAGAAGGGAAAGACCGCCTCGGTCAGCATCTGGCGCACCGGCGCGTCGCGGTTCCAGTGGCGTTCGGCGAGGCCGATCAGCGCGACGATCGCGCCCCATTGCTGCACCGCATGCGCCGCGCCGTAGATCGGATAGATCCATCGCGGCGTGTTGCCGTCCAACCCCAGCTCGACCGCCAGGATGAAGGCATAGCCCAGCGCGCCCATCGCCGCGCCCGCCCAGCGCCAGCGGACGCAGGCGGCGAGCACGGGCGCGGACCCCGCCAGCGCGAACCCGAACAGGAAGGCGGGCAGGTAGCTGAGGTGCGCCATCGCATCGTTGGTCGGATCGTGGGTCTCGTAGCCCATCGTGAACCACCAGCCGTGGATGCAGATCAGCCAGGCGGTCGGCACGACCAGCAGCGCCGCGCCGCCGAAGATCCGGTCGAACGCCGCCTGCGCGCCGCGCCAGCGCACGATCGGGACCAGCAGCGCCAGCACGAGCGTGTAGAGCCACAGATACAGCACGAACCACAGATGGTTGAGCGCCGGCAGCACGATCCCGCCGAGCGCGGCGAAGCGGAAATAGTCGTGGGTCCAGAAGGTCGTGAAGCTGCCCGTATAGCCGTGCTGCGTCACCAGCTCGACCCAGGATTGCGGCGGCACCACGACCGCGACCCCGAACGCCAGCGGCACCAGCAACCGCAGCGTCCGCTGCCGCAGGAAGCCCCCGATCCCGGGCGCGCGGGTCAGCAGCGCGCGGCTGGCATAGCCGGATACGACGAACAGCAGGCTCAACCGCCACGCGTTGACCGCCAGCATCGGCAGCACCGCCCAATCCGCGCCGTGCGGGCTCTTGGCGTGGAAGCCCCAGGGCACGAACACCATCCCGACATGATAGACGATCAGGATCGCGAAGGCGGCGACGCGCAGCCAGTCGAGGCCGTAATGGCGGGGGATGGGCGGGCGCGACATGAAAGCGCTTGCTGCCCTACACCACCGCCTTTGAACCGCAACCCGGCTGCTGTATATGGGTGGTCATGTCCTTACGTCCGTGGCGCGATATCGTCCGCCGTCCGAGCCGCCAGATCATGGTCGGCAACGTTCCCGTGGGTGGCGACGCCCCGGTCACCGTGCAGACGATGACCAACACGCCGACGCCCGATATCCGCGCCACGCTGGACCAGATCCGGCGGTGCGAGGAGGCGGGCGTGGATATCATCCGCGTCTCGTGCCCGGATGTCGAATCGACCGCGGCGCTGAAGCAGATCGTGCGCGGCAGCCGCGTGCCGATCGTCGCCGACATCCATTTCCACTACAAGCGCGCGCTGGAGGCGGCGGACGCGGGCGCGGCCTGCCTGCGGATCAATCCCGGCAATATCGGATCGTCGGCGCGGGTCGCGGAGGTGGTGCGCGCCGCCAAGGCGAACGGCTGTTCGATCCGCATCGGGGTCAACGGCGGCAGCCTCGAGAAGGATCTGCTCGAAAAATACGGCGAGCCATGCCCGGACGCGTTGGTGGAAAGCGCGCTCGATCACATCAAGCTGCTCCAGGACCACGACTTCCACGAATATAAGGTCGCGGTGAAGGCATCCGACCTGTTCCTGGCGGTCGCCGCATACCAGCAGCTTGCCGAAGCCGTCGATTGCCCGCTGCACCTTGGCATCACCGAAGCGGGCGGCTTCGTCGGCGGCACGGTCAAGTCGTCGATCGGCATCGGCAGCCTGTTGTGGTTCGGTATCGGCGACACGATCCGCGTCTCGCTGTCCGCCGAGCCGGAGGACGAGGTGCGCGTCGGTTTCGAGATCCTGAAGGCGCTGGGCATCCGCAACCGCGGCGTGCGCGTCGTAAGCTGCCCGTCGTGCGCGCGGCAGGGTTTCGACGTGATCCGGACGGTGCAGGCGCTTGAAGAGCGATTGCAGCATATCCGCACGCCCATGTCGCTGTCGGTCCTGGGCTGCGTCGTCAACGGCCCCGGCGAGGCGCGCGAGACCGATATCGGCATCACCGGCGGCGGCAACGGCAAGCACATGGTCTATCTGTCGGGCGTCACCGATCACCATGTGCAGGATGCCGATATGGTCGACCACATCGTCAAGCTGGTGGAGGCCAAGGCGGCCGAGATCGAGGCGGCGGACGCGGCGGCGGACGGGATCGTGAACGGGGCGGCACCGCAGGCCGTCGCCGCGGAATAAGCGCCGTGACGGTGGCACGGGTGGCATCGGGCGGGGTAGCGGCACCGGGCGTACGGATCGTCCCGATCCGCTGATGTCCCGCGTGTCCTCCACCAGGGCGTTCGCGGTCGCGGCGTTCGCGATCGCGGTCTATTCCGCGATGGATGCGATCGTGAAGGGGTTGTCGATCGCCAGCGGCGCCTATGCCGCGGTGCTGTGGCGTTCGCTCGCCGGCGTCGCGTTGATGGCGCCGGTCTTCATCGTCCGGCGCACGCCCTGGCCGGGCCGGGCAGCGTTGCGGTTGCACATCGCGCGCGGCGTCACCGGCGGTGCGTCGGTGCTGCTGTTCTTCTGGGGGTTGGTGCGGGTGCCGATGGCGCAGGGCGTCGCGCTGACGTTTCTGGCGCCGCTGATCGCCCTGTTCCTCGCCGCGCTGACGCTGGGCGAGCGCGTCCGCCGCGCGGCGATCGGCGGATCGCTGGTCGCGAGCCTGGGCGTCATCGCGATCGCCGCAGGGCAGGTGCAGGCGCATGCGTCGCAAGATACCGTCTGGGGCAGCATCGCGATCTTCGTCGCCTCGGTCATCTATGCGGGCAGCCTGATCCTGCTCCGGCAGCAGGCGCAGGCCGCCGATCCGGTCGAGGTGGCGCTGTTCACCAGCATCGTGCTGAGCGTCGTCCTGCTGCTCGGCTGGCCGTGGCTCGGCACCCTGCCCGCCGCCGGTCAGTGGCCTGCGGTGCTTGCCGCCGCGCTGCTCGGATCGGTGTCCGCGGTGGCGCTCGCCTGGGCCTATCGCCATGCGGAGGCGCAGGTGCTTGCCCCGGTCGAATATACCGCCTTCGTCTGGTCGGCGCTGTTCGGCTGGTGGGTCTTCGCCGAGCGGGTATCGCTCTACACCGTCGCTGGCGCCGCCCTCATCATCGCCGGATGCCTCGTCGCGGTGCGCGGTCGGGTGCCGATGGCGCAAACGGAAGCCGCATTATGATCCGCCCCGCCACCGCCGCCGACGTCCCGACCATCCTGCGCTTCGTCCGCGATCTCGCCACGTTCGAACGCGAACCCGACGCGGTGGAGGCGACCGACGCCATGTTGCACGACGCGCTGTTCGGCGCGGCCCCCGCGGCGGAGGCGGTAATCGCCGAATCGGATGGCGAGGCGCAGGGCTTCGCATTGTTCTTCCACAATTTCTCGACCTGGACCGGACGGCGCGGGCTGTATCTGGAGGATCTGTACGTCACGCCCGACGCGCGCGGGCAAGGCGTCGGCACGGCGTTGCTGCGGCACCTGGCGGGTATCGCGGTCGCGCGGGGTTGCGGCCGGTTCGAATGGTCGGTGCTCGACTGGAATGCCGATGCCATCGCCTTCTATCGCCGGATGGGTGCGGTCGGCATGGCGGACTGGACCATCCAGCGGGTCAGCGGAGAGGCGCTCGCCCGCCTTGCTGCCGGATAGCGCGCGATACCCGGCAGGACCGCCGCGACGGCCTGAAGCTTCCATCCCGCCTGGCTGAACGGGGGTAGGCCTGGATCAGCCGCCTTCCAGCGTCCGTGCGCGGCGGCGTTGTACCGAGCTGCCGATACCCATTGCCTCGCGATATTTCGCGACCGTTCGCCGGGCGATGTCGAAGCCCTTGGCCTGCAGCAGTTCGACGAGCGTGTCGTCGGACAGGATCTTGACGCCTTCGTTCGCGATCAGCGCACGGATCGCGCTCTTGACCGCTTCTGCGGACACCGCATCGCCGCCGTCCGCCGCCTGGATCGCGCTGGTGAAGAAGTATTTCAGTTCGAACACGCCGCGTGCGCAGCTGAGATACTTGTTGCTGGTCACGCGGCTGACGGTCGATTCGTGCATCTCGATCGCCTCGGCGACCTTCGCGAGCGTCATCGGCTTGAGATGCGCGACGCCTTGCAGGAAGAATGCCTCCTGCTGCTTCACGATCTCGGTGGCGACCTTGATGATCGTGCGCTGACGCTGGTCGAGCGCCTTGATCAGCCAGTTGGCGGAGGCGAGCGCATCGGACAGCCACGCCTTCGATGCCTTGTCCTGCGGCCCGTGGCTGAGTTCGTGATAATAGCGGCGGTTGACGAGGACGCGGGGCAGGGTGGCGGCGTTGAGTTCGATGCCCCAGCCCGCCTTGGTCTTCGCCACGAACAGGTCGGGGGTGACCGCGAGCGCGGGTTCGCCGCCGTAGCGACAGCCGGGCTTGGGATCGTATCCGCGCAGTTCGCGGATCATGTCGGCCATGTCCTCGTCATCGACGCCGCACATCCGTTTGAGGCGGGTCAGTTCGCCGCGCGCGAGCAGTTCGAGGTTGTCGATCAACCGCGCCATGCAAGGATCGTAGCGGTCCGCCTCGCGCGCCTGCAGCGCGAGACATTCCGACAGGTCGCGCGCGCCCACGCCGGTGGGGTCGAGCGTGTGGATCAGGCCGAGCACATGCTCGACGCGTGCCAGCGAAGTACCCAAACGGTTGGCGATGTCGAGCAGCGACGCGGTGAGGTAGCCCGCTTCGTCGATCTGGTCGATCAGATGCTGGGCGATGAACCAGTCCGCGCCATCGATCACCGCGCCCGCCTGCGCCAGCAGATGGTCGGCAAGCGTGCCCGCCTTGTCGGCGAACGAATCGAGGTCGAGGTCCTCACCCCCCGCACCCGACCCCGTGCCGCCGCCATTCAGGCCGAGCGCACCGTCGAAGCCGCCGCCGCCATCGGCGACGCTGTCCTGCTGGTGGCTTTCGGTGGCATAGTCCACGTCGATCGGGTCTGCGGTCGCGGTGCCGCCGATCAGGTCGTCGGCACCCGCCGGTTCCTCGCGTTCGATCCGTTCGGGCCGGACCACCTCGTCGGTCTGCTGCGCTTCGAGCAGCGGGTTCTTCTCGACCTCCTCGGCGATGAACCCTTCGATCTCGAGGTTCGACAGCGCGAGCAGCTTGATCGCCTGCTGCAATTGCGGCGTCATCACCAGCGATTGCGACTGGCGGATATCGAGGCGCGGGGCGAGGCTCATACGTGCCTCTCCCTGCGGAAGAGGGAGGGATTCGCCACGGGCTGCGGAAGCGTGAGGGTCGGACGGGCGTGGCGCTCACCCTTACCCCGCGCCGCGTTGCGGCCTGCCCCTCTCGCGATGGGAGAGCGGATAGAGGCGGACCCCGCTGCCATCACCCTAAAGCGAGAAGCCCTCGCCGAGGTACAGGCGGCGGACGTTGGCGTCGGCGACGAGTTCCTCCGGCGAGCCGGCGAACAGCACGCGGCCGTCGTAGATGATGTAGGCGCGGTCGACGATGTCCAGCGTTTCGCGGACGTTGTGGTCGGTGATCAGCACGCCGATGTCGCGGCGCTTGAGGTCCTTCACCAGATCGCGGATGTCGGCGATGGAGATCGGATCGATCCCGGCGAACGGTTCGTCGAGCAGCATGATCGACGGTTCGGCGGCGAGCGCGCGCGCGATCTCGGCACGGCGGCGCTCGCCGCCCGACAGCGCCATCGCCGGCGAGGCGCGCAGGCGGGTGAGGCCGAATTCGTCGAGCAGCTTGTCGAGCTTGGCGGGGCGCTTCGCGGCGTCCGGCTCGGACAGTTCGAGGACGGCGCCGATGTTCTTCTCGATCGACAGGCCGCGGAAGATGCTGGTTTCCTGCGGCAGGTAACCGAGGCCCAGGATCGCGCGGCGATACATCGGCAGCTTGGTGATGTCTTCGCCGTCGAGCATGATCCGGCCCGAATCGGGCTTCACCAGCCCCATCACCGAATAGAAGCACGTCGTCTTGCCCGCGCCATTGGGGCCGAGCAGGCCGACGACCTCGCCGCGGTCGACCGCGACGGACACGTCGGTGAGCACGACACGCTTGTCGTAGGATTTGGCGATCGAGATCGCCTGCAGCCCGCGATTCACCGGCGCTTCGTGGATCGCTTCGGCGGTCTGGAGATCGGAAACGGCGGCGTCCATGGGCGTGATGCCTCGCAGCAATGGGTTACCGAAGCCCTACCGCGCGGGTGCTTGGCAGGGTTCGTGCATGTGCGATGCGTCATGGCGCGACTATGCGCAGGAGGGAAGCCCCTTCCGACGAACGGCGAAAGGCCTGCGACGGACGTCCGGCCTGCCGTCGGCCGGTGGGTGGAGGTCAGTCGCGCTTGGGGACGGAGAAGGTGCCGGTGACGCGTCCGCCCGGTGCCGGCGTGCTGGTGCCGGCGGTGCCCGCGCCCGCGCTGCCACGCACCGAAGACCCGTCGATCACGGCGCGGCCGGTGTCGAGATTGATCGTCAGGCGGCCACCGTTGACGGTATTGCCCGCCTGCGTCAGCGTCACCGCGCCGAGCATGGTGATGACCCGTCGATTGAGGTCGTAGATCGCGAACTGGCTCTTCGCAGTCTGGTCGGGGCGGCGCACCGTGACGCCGCCGCTGGCGTCGATGCGCGTCGCCTCCGGCTTTCCGCCGACGACCTGCCCCTTGTAGGTGATCGTCATCCGTGCCGCGTTCAGCGTCATTTCCGCCTGTTTGACGACGACGTTGCCGGACAGCACCGCGCGCTGCGCCTTGTCCTGCAACTCGATGTTGTCCGAACCGAAATCGATCGGCGCGTTCGAATTGTGCGCCGACTGCGCCGCCAGCGGGGCAGCGACAAGCGCAAGGGTGGCGAAAAGGGGCAAGGCACGCATGACGCGCTATTTCGTCCTTCGCGGCATGATCCGCAAGCGGGCATTGCCGCTCAGCCGCACGGTGCGCCCCTCGAGGTCGGCGCTGAGCGCGTCGGCGCTGAAATTGCCCTGCGGCAGGGTGCCGGTGACCTTGCCGTCGCTCTTCATCGTGCGCGATTTCAGATCGATGGTCGCGTCGCTGGTATCGAGCCGATAATTGTTGGGGCCGCGAAAGGCGACCGGGCCGTCGACCTTCATCTGTTCGGTATTGAGGTCGTAGCGGCCCTGGTCCGCGCGCAACGTCGCCGGCCCGTCCTGCATCTGGAGGTCGGCGGCCATGCCGTTGATCTGGACGATCGGCACGCTGCTGCTTTGCTGCACCGCCGATCCCGCGTTGAGCGCGAACGCCTCGCCCTTGTCGTCCTGTCCGCGATAGGTCGCCGCCTGAAGCTTCATGCGCTCCTTGGCGACCTCCACCTTGTTCTTGTCGAGCACGAACGAGACTTCGTTGCCGGCGGTCAGCGGCGCCATCACCAGAAAGGCGGCGAGCACTCCGATGCCGATCGGCAATCCGGTGTTGAGCAGCGTCACGAGCCGGTCGTGACGGCCGCCGGGCGCGGCCCAGCGCTGCCGCCCGGAGCGGACGGGGTGCGCGACCTGGCCGGTCACCGCCGGGCCTTACGCATGGGCGAAGATGTCGATCTCCGGCCAGCCGGCGAGATCGAGTGCCGCGCGCGACGGCAGGAAGTCGAAACAGGCCTGCGCCAGTGCGGTGCGCCCTTCGCGCGCCAGTCGCCGGTCGAGTTCGGCCTGGAGCCGGTGCAGGAAGCGGACGTCGCTGGCGGCATAATCCTTCTGCGCGTCGGACAGTTCGGGCGAGCCCCAGTCCGACGACTGCTGCTGCTTGCTGAGTTCCTGTCCCAGCAGTTCGCGGACCAGTTCCTTCAGGCCGTGGCGATCGGTGTAGGTGCGGATCAGGCGCGAGGCGATCTTGGTGTCGTACGCCGGCGCCGCGACGATCCCCAGATAATGCTGGAGCGCGGCGATATCGAACCGGCCGTAATGGTACAGCTTGACGCGCGCCGGGTCGCTCAGCACGGCCTTCAGATTGGGCGCCGCATAGTCGCTGCCCGGCCCGAAGCGCACCAGATGTTCGTCGGCGCCGCCATCGGACAATTGGACGACGCATAGCCGGTCGCGCGGCGTGATGAGGCCCATCGTCTCGGTATCGACGGCGATCGATGCGCCGGGAGCGAAGACGTCGGCGGGGAGGTCTTCCTCGTGGAAGTGTACGGTCATCCGCCGCCCCTACGCCGCAACGCGCACGGGCTCAATGGTTAAGCGCGACCAGAGGGCGGGTTGGGAATGCCCGGCGCGACGCACGCGGAGGTCGCAAAATGTGCCGTTCCGGTCACGGCGGCGACAGTATCGGTGTGAGTGGGTCATAAGATGCGACGAATTTATTCGCGAGGACTTGTTTTCTACGCTATGACGAGTCCCAAGGCGCAATAGGTTTCGCGCCCGAGGGCTCGCGTTCGTCGTCCGGCGCACGGGTTCTTGTCACGGATGGATGCGGGCGAACCGGGAAGACGAACAGGGTTATGGGTTACGACAAAGGTGGCCGCGGCAATCGTGGCGGACGTGGTCGCGACAAGCGCGATGATTTCGGCGGCGGCAGCAGCGACTTCGGTGGCGGTGGCAGCAGCTTCGGCGGCGGTGGTTTCGGTGGCGGCGGCTTCGGCGGCGGTGATCGCGGCGGTTTCGGCGGCGGCAGCAGCTTCGGCGGCGGTGATCGCGGCGGCTTCGGCGGCGGCGGCGGCGGCTTCGGTGGCGGCGGCGGTGGCGGCGGTTTCGGCGGCGGCGGTGGTGGCGGCTTCAGCGGCGGTGGCCGCGGCATGCCCCCGCAGGTCGTCGGCGAGGGCACCGGCGTAGTCAAGTTCTTCAACGCGCAGAAGGGCTTCGGCTTCGTCGTGCGCGATGACGGCGGCGAAGACGTGTTCGTCCACATCTCGGCCGTCGAACAGGCCGGCATGAGCTCGCTCGCCGAAGGTCAGCCGCTCGGCTTCACCCTCGTCGATCGCGGTGGCCGTATCTCGGCGACCGAGCTGAAGATCGACGGTGAGCCGATGGCCGTCACCGAGCGCGCGCCCCGCGAGCCGCGTGAAGGTGGCTTCGGCGACCGCGGCCCGCGTGCCGGCGGTGCCGCCGGTGGCGCACCGCAGCGTCAGCTGACCGGTGAGAAGGCGACGGGCACCGTCAAGTTCTTCAACGCGATGAAGGGCTTCGGCTTCATTCAGCGCGACGACGGACAGCCGGACGCGTTCGTCCACATCTCGGCCGTCGAGCGCGCGGGCATGTCGACCCTGAACGAGGGCGACAAGCTCGAGTTCGAAATCGAGGTCGATCGTCGCGGCAAGTACGCGGCAGTAAACCTGTCGGCCGCGTCGTAACGGTCCCGACCCGCTAAACGAAAGGCCCGGCCCGCATCTGCGGCGCCGGGCCTTTTGCGTTTCGGTGACGGTGATGCGAGATCACGAAGTCGCGTGAGGCGCGAGACGGGATTTGGGCGGGTTACCAGCGTGGGCCGACGCGTGACGAACCGGTGGGAAGCATGAGGATATGCAGGTGGTGAAGATCGCATTGGTGCTGGGACTGATCGGGACCTTCGGCGCGGCGGGCTGGCAGGCAACGCGTCAGGCGGAGCCCACTCCCTCGGCCGCTTCCGGCAATGCGGCCGGCACCCCCCCGGCCCCCGCTACCGACGGCGTGCCCGTTTATGCCGCCAATGTGGTCGGCCGGTTCCCGCACGATACCGGCGCGTTCACCGAAGGCCTGCTGTTCTGCGACGGCGCCTTGTACGAAAGCACGGGCAAGGAGGGCGCGTCGGACATCCGCCGCGTCAACCTGGCCGATGGCAAGGTGATCGCGCGCGCGCGAATCGAACCGGGTCTGTTCGGCGAGGGCATCGGTTGCTGGAACAAGGGGCTGACCAGCGTGACGTGGAAGACCGGTATCGGCTTCCGCTGGACGCTGCCGGCGCTGAAAAAGACAGGCAAGCCGATCCGCTACGCCGGCGAAGGTTGGGCGCTGACCAGCGACGGCCGCGCGTTGATCCTGTCCGACGGCACGCCGACCTTGCGGCTGATGGACCCGACGAGCTTCGCCGAGCGCGGGCGGATCGCGGTAACGCTCAACGGCCGTCCGCTGCAGAAGCTCAACGAGCTGGAATATGTGAAGGGGCGCATCTTCGCCAATGTGTGGATGACCGGCTTCATCGCGCGGATCGATCCCGCGACCGGCAAGGTCGACGGCCTGATCGATCTGCGTCCGCTCGCTGCGGAAGTCGGCAACGCCGATCCCGATGCGGTGCCCAACGGTATCGCCTATGACGCCGCCGCCGACCGCCTGTACGTGACGGGCAAATACTGGCCGACGCTTTACCAGATCACGCTGGGCGAAGAGGTCGGCCGCGCGCGCTGATCGATGTGCTGGGGCGACGGATATTCCGCTCCCCCAGGAATCGAGCCGAGAAGATGCTTTTGAGGCGCGCGGAGGCGCGAAGGACGCAGAGGTGTTCCGCTTGCCGCCTGCGCGGCTCCGCCTTCAGCCACGCCGCCGCATCCCGGGTGCAAAATCCTTTGCCTTCAACGAGCTTGCACAACGTCGAAGGTGGACTCGACCCAAGCGGGATCGCTTCGCTCCGGATGTGTTCCCAAGCCCGCTGTCCCGCGCATCTACTATCTCCGCCGCTGCGCGACGGTAGATGCCCAGGCATATCCGCTTTCCCGGTGATAACGGGCAGAGGCTTCGAACAGTCCTGGCAGGGCTTTCCCAAACGCTTGCACCCTGCCAGACCTGACTTCCGATCCTAGTCCGATGCGCCGGCCTGTTGCGCCCGTTGGCAGACCCCGATCGCCGCCTTGCGACTGTCGTCCGTCGCGGAGGCGCTTAGTTCGGCAGCGCGCAGGCAATCGGCAGCGGCGAAACTGATCGCGGCCTGCTTCATGCCTTCGGTCAGCAATTGCGCCGCGACGCCGGTCGAGAAGCTCTTGCCGAGCTTCAGGCCGATGGCGGCATTGGGCTGCGCATCGGTATTCGCGTTGAAGCTGCCGAACACCGACAGCGCATCCTTGCGCGTGCCGGTCGCGGCCGGGGCCTGCGACAAGACTTTCGCCAAAGCGTCCTTCTGCGTGTCGTACGCGCTTTTCGCAGCAGTCCTTTGCGCCTGTGCGGAAGCCTGTCGCTGTTCGATCCGGTGCGCATCGTCGGTGACGTTGCCGTTGGCGGCAATGGCGGCGCGGGCGGCGGCGATGTCTTCATCTCGGTTCGCCATGCGCTGGGCCAGCGCGGGATCGATCGCGATGACGGTATCGGCCGCAGCGCGTCGTTCGTCGTCCGCCTTGTCCTTTTCCAATTCGGCCAGCAGGCGTCGCGCCATCGTCGCGCTGGCAAGGCTGGTCGCCTCGCTGTTCGCGGCGCTCAATTCGCTTTCGGCGACGCCCAGCGTATTGAGCGCGCCGACGACGGCATCCGCCTGTGCCTGCGCCAGCTTGACGAAGGTGGCGGGGCTGATGTCGTTGTTGCCGCGCACCAGATAGATGGGCGCGCTGTCCTGATCGCAGGTCGTGCCGAGCCCGCCCTTGCAGGTGCGGCCGACCGCGACCGGCACCAGCGCGGCGTCGGTCGCCTCGACCCCGATCAACACCTTGCCGCCCGGCACCTGGGCGGTGGCCGATTCGGCGCTGATCCCGACCTTTATCGTCGAGACATAGGCGAGCGGCACCTGATCGATCGTGCCGCATCCGCCCAGCGTCGTCGCCATCAGCACGGCGATCATCGGCGCGAGCCCCCTCGTCATCGTTCCCATGTCATTCCTCCCCCAGTGAACAGATGTCGCGGCGGCGCACGACGGGTGCCAGAGCCGCGGCCAGCGCCTGCGCCTCATGGATCCGTGGCCCGAACAGGATGATGTGGCAGTCGTCGCGCGGCACCAGCGCGACCGTTTCGGTGGCGGCGCCCAGCGTCACCCCGTGCAGCCCCGGCACCAGACCGAACCCCGCGCTGCGATAGACGATCGCGCCAGGACCGGTGGCGGTGATCCGCAACACGCCCAGATGCGCGGTCGTGGCCCGCGCCGGCCCCTCGACCCGCACGATCGTGCAGCCGCCCGACAGCAGCAGCAACGTCGCCCATCCCGCCTTGGCCGATAACGCCCGCACAGCAGCCCCCCGGTGCCATTGCGCTTAGCCTGTCGTGCCATCGCGTACACCGCAAGCGAAACTAGGTCCGAACAGGCCTTATTCCGTCGGCCCGGTAAACGTCGGGATCAGGTGATCAACCGCCGCAGCGTCGCGACGCGATCCGCCTCAGCCGCGGGCTTGTCGGTGCGGATGCGGGCGATGCGCGGGAAGCGCATGGCGACGCCGGATTTGTGCCGCGTCGAGCTGTGGATCGAATCGAACGCGATTTCGAGCACCATGGTCTTCTCCACCTCGCGCACCGGACCGAAGCGGTTCAGCGTGTGGCGGCGCACGAACGTGTCGAGCATCCGCAGTTCTTCGTCGGTGATCCCCGAATAGGCCTTGCCGACCGGTTGCAGCTCGCCCTCGTCGGTCCAGCAACCGAAGGTATAGTCGCTGTAATAGGACGACCGGCGACCGTTGCCGCGCTGCGCATACATCATCACGCAATCGGCGGTCAGCGGATCGCGCTTCCACTTGTACCACAAGCCTGCGCGCCGGCCGCCGACATAGGGCGAGTCGCGGCGTTTCAGCATCACGCCCTCGATCGCGGCGTCGCGTGCGCCGGCCCGGATCGCCTCCAGCTCGGTGAAGCTGTCGGCCTCGATCACCTGGCTGATGTCGAACCGCTCGGGGTCGAGCCGGGGGACGAAGGCCTCCAGCCGGCGCCGCCGCTCGGTCCAGGGGAGCGCGCGCAGGTCCTCGGGCCCGTCGAGCAGGATGTCGTAGAGGCGGACGAATGCGGGATAGTCCGCGAGCATCTTCGCCGACACCGTCTTGCGTCCGAGTCGCTGCTGCAACGCGTTGAAGCTCGCCGCGCCGCCACCCTCGTCGAGCGTGCCGCCCTGGAAGGCGCCCTTCACCAGCAATTCGCCATCGACCGCGCCGGGTTCGGAAAAGGCGGCGGCGACGTCCGGGAAGCTGCCGGTGACGTCGTCGCCGGTGCGGCTGTACAGCCGGGTCTGGCCCGCGACATGCACGATCTGGACGCGGATGCCGTCCCATTTCCATTCCGCCGCATATTCGCCGAGATCGACCTGCGCATCCTCCAGCCCGTGCGCCAGCATGAACGGGCGGAACACCGGCACGTCGGCAGGGGTCGGCTGTTGGCCGGTGCCCGCCGCCCAGGCGAACAGGCTGGCATAGGGTGGCGCGATGCCGTGCCACACCTCTTCGACCGCATCGACGTCGAGGCCGAACGCCTGCGCCAATGCGGTCTTGGCCAGCCGCGCGGATACGCCGATGCGAAGCCCGCCGGTCGCCATCTTGAGCAGGGCGAAGCGCTCCTCGGCGTCGAGCCGGTCCAGCATGTCGGCGAGCACCGCCGGTGCGTCGGCGCGCGACAGGTGGCGCAGGGCATCGACGCTCGCGCTGATCGACAGCGGGTCCTTCGTGGGCGCGGGCACGGGCGCCGGCCACAGCAACGCCACCGTTTCGGCGGTGTCGCCGACATAGTCGCGGCTCATCCGGAACAGCACCGGATCGACGCGCGATTCGATCAGCGCGCGGATCTGCGCCGGCTTGATCCCGGGCAGGTCGAGGTCGCCGGTCAGGGCCGCCATCGCCCAGCCGCGATCGGGATCGGGCGTCACCAGCAGGTAATCGACGATGAGCTTCAACTTCGCGTTGCGACCGCGGGTGTAGATGAGCGAATCGAGAAGCGCGGCGAAAGCGTGCATGAAGGGGGCAACGCATGGCGCGATCGATCCGCTCCCGTTACGGGCGGCTGCCATGCGGATCATCGGTTCCATCGTCGCGGCGGCCTGCGTCCTGATGCTCGGCATCGCCGGGTGGTGGCACCTCAACGCGCGTGCGGAGCCGATCGAGCGGCGCGCGCACCTCTCGCTGCCGGACTGGCCGGCGGGCACCGCCCCCGTCACGGTCGCGTTGATCAGCGACATCCACATCGGCAACAGCACGATGGATGCCGGGCGCCTCGATCGCATCGTGACGCAGGTCGATCGCGTCCGGCCGGATTTGGTGCTGATCGCCGGGGACTTCGTCGCCGGGCACGATCCGGAGGTCGCGCGTGCCGTCGCGCCCGATCTGGTCGCGCCCCTGTCCCGGTTGAGGGCGCGGCTGGGTGTCGTGGCGGTGCTCGGCAATCACGACCAGTCGGTGCCGGGCACGATCCGCACGGCATTGGTGCGGGCGGGCGTCACCGTGCTCGACAACCAGGCGGTGGCGCGCGGCCCGCTGGCGATCGGCGGCGTCGGCGATGCGTTCAGCCATCACGACGACTTGCCCGCGACGCTTCGGGCGATGAGGCCGTTGCGGGGGGCGAGGGTGATCGTCACGCACTCCCCCGACCTGTCGCTCTCCGTGCCGCCGGGCGTCGGCGTGCTGTTCGCCGGGCACACGCATTGCGGACAGGGCGTGTTGCCGCTGATCGGCGCTCCCCGCGTGTTCTGGCGGCAGGGGCTGATCTGCGGCCTTGTGCGGCGCGGCGGATTGACGACGGTGATCACCGGCGGCCTCGGCACCAGCGGCGTACCGATGCGTGTCGGCGCGCCGCCGGACCTGTGGCTGGTGACGTTGGGCGGATAGCGCCGACGCTACGGGCTATCCGCGTGGCCTTCGCCGGGGGCTCAGCCTTTCCGGCTGGCCTCGAACAGGAACCATGCCCGCTCTTCGGCCTGGTCGGTCCAGTCGTCGACGATACCGCTGGTCGCATTGTCCTTCGCCTCTTCGGCGGCGTCCTTCACGACGCGGAAGCTCTCGACCAGCTTCAGATTGTCTTCGCGCAACTCGGCCAGCATCGACGCCGCATCGACGAAATCCATGTCGTTGTCGGCGATCGTCTGACGGCGACCGATGTCGCCGATCGACCGCAGCGTGGTGTTGCCGGTCTTGCGCACCCGCTCGGCGATCGCGTCGGTCACGCCGAGGATCTGGGCCGCCTGATCGTCGAGCATCAGGTGATAGTCGCGGAAATGCGGGCCGGAGACGTGCCAGTGGAAATTCTTGGTCTTGATGTACAGCGCATAGCAGTCCGCCAGCGCGGCGTTGAGCGCGTCCGCCACCGAACGGGTGTTGCTGAGGTCGGTCGGGGTGTGCAGCGCCGGGTTGATGTCGGCCATGATCAGCTCCTGGAAAAGGTCGTTGCGGTAACGAACCGATGAGGGAAACGCTCCCGGTTCCTCGCGACGAATCGCCGTCCAGTGTGATCGGATGCCTAGATCAGGCGGAGCGCGCCGAGACCGAGCCAGAGGGCGGCCAGCACGAACAGCGCGCCGATGACGCGCCGCGCCGCGACGAGCGGCAGCGCGCGCCACCCCGCCTCGCCCAGCACGGCGGCGGGCGCCAATATCGCGAGCGACCCCAGAGTCGCGCCGACCGCCGCCAGCCATGGCAACTCGGCTCGCGCGGCAAGCGCCAGCACGACGAACTGCACGCCGTCGCCGAACGCCAGGATGAAGAGCCCCACCAGGCTGGTAAGCGCCGCACCCAGCCGCCAGCCCTCCAGCCGGTCCGGCGACTTCACCGGAAAGCCGGCGCCGACCCCCTGGAACAGCAGCGCGAGCGCCAGGAACAGCTGCTTCGCCTCCGGGGTCAGTTTCGGCGCCAGCAGCGCGCCCGCGAGCGCGGCGAGGAGGCCCGCGCCGAGCAACGCAGCCGCGGCCATCGCGATCACGCGCCACGGCGCGCGATAGCGGTCCGCCAGGATCGCGGCGAGCCCTGCCGGCCGATCGCCGACCTGCGCCAGCGCCGCGGCGACCAGCGCCGCCATCAGTGCGTCCATCCCGTGGGTCAGCCGGCCAGGCGGACCGAGCAGGCGGCGGCGAAGGCGTCGCAGGCCCGCACGTCCTGCCGCTCGCAGGCGATTGCGTCGCCCAGCACCGACAGCCACCCATGGACCAGTGCGCCATGCTCGCCGCGTGACAGCGCCGAATCGACGAAATGCGCCACGGTCACTGCCGGGTTGAGCCCGTTGCGATGCGCAATCAGGCGAATCTGGTTGATGTCGGGCTTCAGGTCGCGCGCGCAGGTGTACGGCGCACGCACGTCGATCGCCGCGATTCGCGCTGCGAGGTCGGCGCGGACGGCCGTCAGCCCCTCCGATTCGGCCATCGCCGCAGATTGTGCCGTCTGTCCCATGTGCCGCCCCCTGTATGTCCCCATCCGTCGACGCGAGCGTGCGCCTCGAATGGTAATCACCCGGTTAAGGGGCGGTTCTGGGCCACGGCGAGTTGACTTCGGCGCGCGCTTCGGCCATGCGCCGCGGCTGATCGAGCGGCGGCGTTGGTGCTGCCGCTCTCCTTGTTTTCAGGATTAGGGCTCATGGCCAAGCCGACTACCGTCAAGACCAAGCTCGTCAGCACCGCCGACACCGGCTTCTTCTATGTCACCAAGAAGAACCCGCGCACCAAGACCGAGAAGCTGAGCTTCAGCAAGTATGATCCGGTCGTGCGCAAGCACGTCGAGTTCAAGGAAGCCAAGATCAAGTAATCGTGCTGGCGGCCATGGGCCGCCGGTCGGTTCGGGATTGCCGGAAGCCGCCGTTGCCCTGAGCGCACCGGCGGCTTTTCGCGTGTGCGTCTTGCATGGATGTGTCGCGATCGTGTGCCTAGGCGTAGGCTTGGTTCGGACACACTCCGTTCATCTTCGATGGGCATAGCGGCCAGCGGCGGCTGAAACCTTCGGCTGCCCTGTATCGCGTCACTACGGGCCAAGGGCGGCATTCTCATCCGGAGGGTGCCGCCCTTGGTTTGTCTGCGCGGCGCGCGGATGGCGATGCGGCAGGGAACCGCGCCCCGCCGACCCACGTTATGAACAGGCTTGCAGCGCCTGGCCCTTTCCGGGGGGCGAGGGTTCTGGGAGCTCGCGACGCCCTGGCGATGCCGCCCGCATCGGCAGGGCGTCTTAGCGTCGGGCCCGGTTCACAGCAGGGCGTTCACCGCATCCATGAACCGCGCGAGACTGATCGGCTTCGACACGTACGACCGCGCGCCGGCGGCGCGGATGCGCTCTTCGTCGTCGCGCCCGGCATAGGCGGTGACCGCCATGACCGGAATCTCGCGCAGCTGTTCGTCGGCCATCAGCTCCAGAATCAGTTCGAAACCGGTGACGTGCGGCATCTGGATGTCCATGATGATCAGGTCGGGCGCGAATTCGCGCGCGCGCTGCACCGCCTCGCGACCGTCGCGCACCGGCTCCGCCACGAAGTCGTGCGCCCGCAACAGGTCGCAGAACAGCTTCAGATTGAGTTCGTTGTCCTCGACAACGAGCACCCGTTTCGCCACGTGGTCCACCAAACCTTTCCGAACGGGACGATAGGCAATGCGCGCGCGCGATACAAACATCCCCGATGCCGATGTCGTCGCTTTGCAGGCGCTGGTGTGGGCGATCGGCGAACCCGACCGGGCGGACCGGCTGATCGCGGTGACGGGATTATACCCCGACGACCTGCGCGCGCGGGCAGGCGAGCCGGCGGTGCTGGCCGCCGTGATCGAATATCTCGAATCCTACGAACCCGATCTGATCGCCTGCGCGTCTGCATTGGGCATACCTCCCGAGGCGCTGGTCGGCGCCCGCCAGACCCTGGAGTCCCGATGAAACCGCTGCTGATTTCCGATTGCGACGAAGTGCTGCTCCACATGGTGAAGCATTTCGGCGTGTGGCTGGACGAGACGCACGACATCGATTTCGCACCGGATGGCGCCGACTTTGCGAACTCGATGCGCCGCCGCGACGGTGGTGCGGCACCGACGCGCGAAGAGATGTGGGCGATGCTCGGCGGCTTTTTCCCGGCGGAGATGCATCGCCAGACGCTGGTGCCGCATGCAGCCGAGGCGCTGGCGCGGCTGGCCGAACGGGCCGACATCGTCATCCTCACCAACATCACCGACGCCTGCAAGACCGCGCGCATCGAGCAACTGGCGACGTTCGGCATCAACCATCGCGTCGAATGCAACCAGGGCGGCAAGGGCGATCCCGTCGCCCGGCTGGTCGCCGAACACGGCAATCCGGTGACGGTGTTCGTCGACGATCTGGCGGTGCATCACGAATCGGTGTCGCGTCACGCGCCGGGCGTGCATCGCCTGCACATGGTGTCGGAGCCGACGTTGGCGCCCAGCGTCGCCAAGGCGGAGCATGCGCATGCCCGGATCGACGACTGGCGCGAGGCGGCGGACTGGATCGAGGCGCGGTTCGTCGAAGGGCGCGCGGCGGCGTAGATCGACAGCCACCTTTTCACCCGCGGCCAGGATGCTCTACAGCGCCGGCAACACGATCCAGAAGGAACGCCGCATGACCACGCACGTCGATCGCAAGCTCGAAGACCTTGGCCTGACCCTGCCGGAGGCCGCAGCGCCGGTCGCCGCCTATACGCCCGTAGTCGAGGCAGGGGGCATGCTGCACCTGTCCGGGCAGCTGCCGTTCAGGGATGGCCAGCTGGTCACGGGCCGGCTCGGCGACGGCGTATCGCTCGAGGACGGGCAGGAAGCCGCGAAGCTGTGCGGGCTGATGATCGTCGCGCAGGTCAAGAAGCATCTGGGCGGCGATCTGTCGCGGGTGAAGCGGATCGTGAAGCTGGGCGTGTTCGTCAACAGCCATGGCGACTTCACCGACCAGCCCAAGGTCGCCAACGGCGCGTCGGAACTGATGGTCGCGCTGTTCGGCGACGCCGGCAAGCATGCCCGCAGCGCGGTCGGCGTACCGGTCCTGCCGCTCGGCGCGGCGGTCGAGGTGGATGCGATCATCGAACTCGCGTGAACGGCAGGGGGCGTCGCGTGGATCGCGCGCGGTGACCGGCGACGCGACCCCTCCGCAAGCGGTGCGTGCGCACCTATATCGGTCATGATGATCCTCATGACCTTCGCCGCATGACCCAGGTCGCCGCCCGCCTCGTCGATGGGGTTCGCGCGATCCCCGCCGACCAATGGGATGCCTGCGCCGGCACCGCCAACCCGTTCGTCAGCCACGCCTTCCTGTCGGCGCTGGAGGATTCGGGCAGCACCGGCGGGCGATCGGGATGGCAGCCGATCCCGATCGTCGTCGATGGCGCCGACGGGCTGCCCGCCGGTATCGCACCGGCCTATGCCAAGAGCCACAGCCAGGGCGAATATGTCTTCGATCATGCCTGGGCCGATGCCTGGGAGCGGGCAGGCGGCGCCTATTACCCCAAGCTCCAGATCGCCGCGCCGTTCAGTCCAGTGCCGGGGCCGCGCCTGCTGCTGCGCCAGCCGGAGGCGGCCGCACCGCTGATCGCCGCGTTGGAGGCGGTGACCGACCAGCACGATCTGTCCTCGGCGCATGCCACCTTCGTCAGCCCCGATCAGGTGCCGCTGTTCGAGCAGGCAGGCTGGATGATCCGCGAGGGTACGCAGTTCCACTGGGCCAATCAGGGCTATGCCGGCTTCGACGATTTCCTCGATGCGCTGGCCAGCCGCAAGCGCAAGGCGATCCGCAAGGAGCGGGCGGCGGCGGTTGCGGGGCTGACGATCCGCCATCTCACCGGGCCCGAGATCAGGGCGGAGCATTGGGACGCCTTCTGGACCTTCTACCAGGACACCGGCAGCCGCAAATGGGGGCAGCCTTATCTGAAGCGGGGATTCTTCCCGCTGCTCGGCGAGCGTCTGGGCGACAGGGTGCTGCTGATCCTGGCGGAGCGCGACGGCGTGCCGATCGCGGGGGCGCTCAACCTGATCGGCGCGGACACGCTGTACGGCCGCTATTGGGGATGCACCGAGGAGGTGCCGTTCCTGCACTTCGAGCTCTGCTATTATCAGGCGATCGACGCCGCGATCGCGCGTGGGCTCGCGACCGTCGAAGCGGGTGCGCAGGGCGAACACAAGCTGGCGCGGGGCTATGTGCCGGTGCCGACCTGGTCGGCGCATTACATTCCGGACGCGGGCTTCCGCCGCGCGATCGGCGATTTCCTGGTCCGCGAACGCGCCGCAGTCGAGCACGAGCACGCCTCTCTCAGCGAATTGGCACCGTTCAGGAAGGGCGAGGGAGCAGCGGCCTGACGCGACGCGGCGGCAGCAGCGCAGGGTCGAGCACGACATCGGCCGGCGTGCGGTCGTCGATTCGGTACAACACGTCGCGCCCGCTCCGCCAGACCGGCGTGAGGCCGGTGAGGAATGCGGGCTCCACGGGCGCCGGATCGATCAGCCAGACATAGTCGAATGCCTGACGCGGCAGGAAGGCCAGCGACACGCGCAGCGGCCGCCACCATTCGCCGCGGCAGCGACGGTCGGTGACCAATTGCGATGGATCGTGGGCGAAATGGCCGGCGGGCGTGTAGCGCACGGTCAGCAGCTGCCCGCCCGCCATCGACCATTGGTCGTTGGCATAGGCAAGCTTGCGTTCCAGCGCGAGACCGGCGGCATGTTCCAGCCGCGACGTCATCCACACGTCGCGACACGAACGCCCGACCATGGTCAGCAACCGTGCGCCCTGGGGCACATGATCCAGGGCGGTCAGCGTGCGGGTGTAATTGCGATCATATTGCCAATAGCTGACCGTCGTCGCCGCCATCCGCACCCCGAAGAAGGCAAGGCCCAGGACCGCGAGCGACGATGCGCCACGGAACGACAGGCCGCGCTTGGGACGCAGCGCGATCAGGGCGATCGCGAGGGCGAACGGCGCCAGCCGCATGTCGGCATAGGCCGAACCGAAGACGATGCGCGGCAGCAGCACGAAGATCGCCGAGAGAAACAGGGCGGACAGCAGCAGGTTGCGTGAATATTCGACACGCTCGTCCCGCACGCCCTTCAACAGGATCACGAACAGGACGGTGACGGACGCCAGGTCGAACGCCATCCAGCGGTCGCGCAGCACCATGATGACCCAGCCGACCTTCGCGCGCCAGTTGAACCAGTCCATCGTCTTGCCGGTGACGTGGTCGCCCGATCGCCACAGCACCATCATCGCGAACGGCAGCGCGAGCGGCAGGCAGCCGATGCCGGCGCGAACCCAGCTTTCCAGCCAATGCCCACCCCCGCCGGGAACATCGGGACCGTCCTTGCGCAGGTCGTGCTGGCGGATCATCTCGGCCGAGAACGCGAGGATGCCGAGCACCCCCCAGCCGAAGGTGTGGCAGATCCACAAGGCGCAGGAGGCCGGCACGAAGATGACCGCGCGCAACTTCAGCCGGCCGAGCCGCCCCAAGCGCAGCCACAGCGCGAAGAGGTTGAGCGCTAGCGCCATGGACAGCGCGAAGTTCACGAAGCCGAACTGGAAGGGATAGCTATAGGCGAGCGGCAGCGCGAACAGCGCGGTCGCCGGAATGCGGCCATGCACCTCGCGCGCGATCCACAGCAGACCCGACACGGTGAGCGCCGGGATCGCCATCACGATCAGCTTCACCGCGAATTCGAGGCCGAAGATCGGCGCCAGCGGCTCGATCAACAGGTCCAGCCCCAGATTGCCGATCAACGACCATTTGAAGTCGTACCATTCGGCCAGCCAGGCATGTGCGCCGCCATCAAGCTGAACCCGATACCGGCCCATATGGCCGGGCAGATCGACCAGCGGCGGGATCGTCGGCCAGACGAGCGGCACCATCGCCGCGATCACCATCGCCACGACGAACCAACGCGTTTGCCACCAATGCAGCCTAGGCCCCTGCATCATGCCGCCTTAGGGTGTGGAGATAGTGTCCGACAAGCATTGTCGTGCCGGCTGCGGCGAATGGAAGGGCACCAGCCTTGCGCACGCGCGCGGCGCCGCCACCCCCGCCCGGTGCGGGAACGTGGGATCGCCGCGCCGTCGTCAGGCGTCGCGCCGGCCCAGCAGGCGCAGGCGCAGCGCGTTGAGCTTGATGAAGCCGGCGGCATCGCGCTGGTCGTACGCGCCCTGATCGTCCTCGAACGTCACGACCTTTTCCGAATAGAGCGAGTTGGGCGACCTGCGACCGACGATATAGACGCCGCCCTTGTACAGCTTCAGCCGAACCGTGCCGCTGACCTTCGCCTGGCTGTGATCGATCGCCGCCTGCAGCATCTCGCGCTCGGGCGAGAACCAGAAGCCGTTGTAGATCAGCTCGGCATAACGCGGCGCCAGCTCGTCTTTGAGGTGCGCGGCGCCGCGATCGAGCGTGATCTGTTCGATCCCCCGGTGGGCGAGATGGTAGATCGTGCCGCCCGGCGTTTCGTACATGCCCCGGCTCTTCATGCCGACGAAGCGGTTCTCGACCAGGTCGAGCCGGCCGATGCCGTGACGACGGCCGAGGTTGTTGAGCTTGGTGAGCAACGTCGCGGGGCTCGTCGCCTCGCCGTTCAGCGCGACGCCGTCGCCGCGCTCGAAGTCGATCGTGATATATTCGGGGGCGTCGGGTGCATCCTCCGGATTGACGGTGCGCGAATAGACATAGTCGGGGACCTCGTCCCACGGATCCTCCAGCACCTTGCCCTCGGACGAGGTGTGCAGCATGTTCGCATCGGTCGAGAAAGGGGCTTCGCCGCGCTTGTCCTTGCTGACCGGGATCTGATGCTGTTCAGCGAATTCGATCAAGCGGGTGCGGCTGGTGAGGTCCCATTCCCGCCAGGGCGCGATCACCTTGATGTCGGGCGCCAGCGCGTAATAGCCGAGTTCGAAGCGGACCTGGTCGTTGCCCTTGCCGGTCGCGCCGTGGCTGACCGCATCGGCACCGACCATCCGCGCGATCTCGATCTGGCGCTTGGCGATCAGCGGGCGCGCGATCGACGTGCCGAGCAGGTAAAGCCCCTCGTACAAGGCGTTCGAACGCATCATCGGGAAGACGTAGTCGCGCACGAATTCCTCGCGCAGATCGTCGATGAAAATATGTTCGGGTTTGACGCCGGCCATCTGCGCCTTCTGGCGCGCGGGCTCCAGCTCTTCGCCCTGGCCGAGATCGGCGGTGAAGGTGACGACCTCGCAATTATAGGTCTGTTGCAGCCACTTCAGGATCACGCTCGTATCCAGCCCGCCCGAATAGGCGAGGACGACACGGTTGATCTGATCGGTCACGGGCAGCATCCTTCATGCGGAGATGGCGCGCCCCTAGGCCGACGCGCGCGCCCACGCAACGTCTGCGTGCAACGCTTGCGTTCACCGGGGGTTTAGCCGCCGCCGGCTATCGCGCCCGCCGAACCTTATTTCGGAGACGACATGTTCCGTCCGTTGCTCGCTGCCCTGCCCGTCCTGCTGCTCGCCACCCCGGCGCTGGCGGCGGACAAGATCGATCCGAAGATCCGTGCGGAATTCGACAAGACCGACGCCAACCATGACGGCGTCCTTACCCGCGCCGAAATCGACTCCCGTGTCGCGCGCATGGACGTCGGCAAGAACAAGATGGCGCCGGGCAAGGCCAAGCAGATCAGCGGCGCCTGGTTCAACACCGCCGATGCCAATCACGACGGCAAGGTGACGCCGGCGGAGATGCAGGGCCTCTTCCGTGCGCTCGCGTCCCGCTACGACACCAACCACGATGGCGTCGTCAGCCTCGACGAACGCGCCGCCGCGCGCGCTGCGGTGATGGGCGGCCCGACCGCGATGGGCACCAGGGCGCCGGCCGGCCGATAACCGCCGATCCTCCCCCGCCGGCGCAGAGGCCGGCGGGGGAGGGCGACGTCACCGCTCGCGCAGCGCCCTCTCACCCTCGAACATATAGTCGCGCGTGATCGGCAGTTCGGTGCGGCTGCGGCTGAACTGGATCTGGTAATTCACCAGGCCGCCGTTCTCGAACGCATTCGCGGCGCCGGCGAGGTAGAAGGTCCACATCCGGTAGAAACGTTCGTCGTACAATGCGACGATCGCATCGCGCGCGGCGACCGTGCGGGCATACCATTCGTGCAGCGTATAGGCATAATGCAACCGCAGCACCTCGACGTCGGTCAGGAACAGCTTCAGCCCCTCGAACGCCTGCATCACCTCCGATAGCGCCGGATTGTAGCCGCCGGGAAAGATGTACTTGGTCGTCCAGTCGTCGGTCACGCTCGGCGGTCCGAGGCGGCCGATCGTGTGCAGCAGCATCACGCCGTCCTGCGTCAGCAGATCGCGGCACTTGCGGAAGAAGGCGCGATATTGCGGCGGCCCGACATGTTCGAACATGCCGACCGAGACGATGCGGTCGAACTGCCCCTCCACCCGGCGATAGTCGATCAGCTCGAACCGCACCTTGTCCGCCACGCCTGCGGCGGCGGCGCGTTCGCGCGCGATCTTCAGCTGTTCCTCGGACAGGGTGACGCCCAGCACCTCGACCCCGAAATGCCTGTGCAGGTACAGCGCCATGCCGCCCCAGCCGCAGCCGATGTCGAGCACGCGCATGCCGGGGCGCAGCGCCAGCTTGGCGGCGATATGCGCCAGCTTGTCGGTCTGCGCCTGTTCCAGGCTATTGTCGGGGCTGGTGTAATAGGCACAGCTATATTGTTTGTCGGCGTCGAGGAACAGGTCGTACAGCCGCGCCGACAGGTCGTAATGGTGGGCGACGTTCTTCTTCGACCGGCGCTCCATGTTGATCCGGTCGAGCCGGTGCTTCACCGCGCCGAGCCCGGTGACGAATGCCGATGGCTTGAGCGCGTTCTGCCCGTCTTCCCACGCCGAATTGCGCTTCATCAGCCGGACGAGACCCATGATGTCGTCGCCATCGACGGTCATCCGGCCGTCCATGTACATCTCGCCCGCCGCCAGCGCGGGATTGCGGACGATCCGCGCCGCGACACCCCTGTCCGCGAAGCGTAACTGAATGTGGCCATAGTCCGGATCGGGTGCGCCGAAGGTGGCGGGCGGCTTGCCGGGACGGTGGAGGGTCAATTGGCCACGCTTGACGGCGCGGCTGAGGAACATATCGATCAGCGCCATGGGGCCGCTCTAATCCGCTAGATGCCTGCATACCAATCGTAATCGACATTGTCCTCCCAATAGCCGCCCTTGCCCTCACCTATGTTGGCGAGACTGGCGACCGCGTCGATTCCCGTGACGTATTTGGCATGCTTGTAGCCGAGCTGGCGCTCGACGCGCAGGCGAACGGGAGCGCCGTGCGGCACGGTCAGCCGCGCGCCGTTCATCTTGAGCGCGAGGATCGTCTGCGGATGGAAGGCGTCGATCGTGTCGATCGACTCGTAATAAGGCTGGCCGTTGTACAGGTCCGCGCAGGTGAAGACGACGTAGCGGGCCGACGCGCGCATGCCCGCCGCCTTCAACACGGTGCCGAGCATCGGACCCTGCCATTGGCCGATCGCGCTCCATCCCTCGACGCAATCGTGGCGGGTGATCTGGCTGCGGGCCGGCATCGCGGCGAGCTGGTCGAGACTCAGCGACAGAGGACGGTCGACCAGGCCGCCGATGCGCAGGCGATAGTCGGCGAACCCGTTCGCGACCATGGCGGCATAGGACGGCGTGCCGGGATCGCGGGTGCCGTTCGCGCGGAAGATCGGCGACATCTGTTCGCGGGTGAATTCGGGTGCGAGTGCCCCGCGATCCATCAGCGCGCGTTGCAGGCCGCGATGCATGTCCTCGCCTGCGAACAGGATCCTGCGCGCCTGCGGCAGTGCCGCGACCTTGTCGCAGCCGGCGAGCAGCAGGCCGGCGCCACCGGCGATGAGCGAACGACGGGGAAGGATCATGAACGGTCTCCGTCGGGCGGCACCGTCCACCGGCCGGTGATCATCGAACGGACTTCGTTGCCCACGCCCGCCAGAATGACCAGCGTCAGGTGCACGACCACGAAGCCGCCGATCGCGGCACAGGTGACGAAGTGGATCGAGCGGGCCGATTGCCGTCCGCCGAACAGGTCGAGCAGCCAGGGCCAGGCGGCGTCCATGCCGGGTGACAATGCCAGTCCCGTCAGGATCATCAGCGGCAGCGCCAGGAAGATCGTCAGGATGTAGCTCCACTTCTGGAGCGAATTGTACGCGCCGGGGTCGTCGGCATCGTGGAAGTGGAAGTTGAGATGGTCGCGCACGTCCTCGGCCAGGTGCGCCGGGCTGACGTCGGCCGCCTTCAGCCTGAGGTTGCGGGCGAAATGGCGGTTGATCAGGCTCGCGATCATGAACGCGAGCAGGCCGAATGCCAGAACCAGCGCGAACAGCAGGTGCCAGCGGCGCGAGATCGCCAGATTGTAGCTGGCAGGGATCGTGATCCACGCCGGGAAGCGCGGCAGCTGCGCCCAGGCATGATCGAAGTTCGCCCCGTAGCGTCCCCAGTACAGCCGCGGATGAGCGTTGGAGATGCCGAGCCCGCTGCCGATCAGGATGAAGATCGCGATCGCGTTGATCCAGTGCCAGATCCGCGTCGCCAGCGCATGGCGGAAGATCGACGTGCCGGGCAGGACGGTGTCGGGCGCTCTTGGGTCCATCTGTGATCTGTAGCAGTTATGCGGGCATGACCGAATGGCATTTCTACGAACCCCGCGCCGGCCACCGCCTGCCGCATGACCCCCTCAATGCGATGGTCGCGCCGCGACCGATCGGCTGGATCAGCACCGTGTCCCCGGACGGCGTGCGCAACCTCGCGCCGTACAGCTTCTTCAACCTGATCAACTACATGCCGCCGCTGATCGCCTTTTCCAGCGTGGGCCGGAAAGACAGTGTCGCCAATGTCGAGGCGACCGGCGAATTCGTCTGGAACCTCGCGACCCGCGATCTGGCGGAGGCGATGAACGCGACATCCGCGATGGTGTCGCCCGATGTGGACGAGTTCGCGCTCGCCGGGCTGGAGACGCTGCCGTCCCGATTCGTCGCGCCCGAGCGAGTCGCGGCGAGCCCGGTCGCGTTCGAGTGGAAGCTGACCCAGCTCATCCGGCTGACCGACCGGCATGGCGCGGCGCTCGACCAGTATCTGGTGATCGGCGAGGCGATCGGCATCCACATCGACACCGCCATGCTGGAGGGCGGGGTCTATCAGACCGCGCGGGCCCGGCCGATCCTTCGCGGCGGCGGACCGGCCGACTATTTCGACGTCACCGAGGCCAACCTGTTCCGGATGCACCGACCGCGGTGAGCGGGGCTGCGGATGCTCAGCCGAGCGCCGCCATCTTTTCCTCGGCCTCGCGGTCCATCTGCGCGCGGCTTTTCTTTTCCGTCGCGGTCTTCAGCTGACCGCAGGCGGCATCGATGTCGCGGCCACGCGGCGTCCGCACCGGCGCGGAAATCCCGCCTTCGAAGATGATGTCGCTGAAGCGCCGCACCCGTTCGGGCGTCGACGTATCATAAGGCGCGCCGGGCCAGGGGTTGAAGGGGATCAGGTTGACCTTGGCCGGCAGCTTGTACTTGCGAAGCAGGCGGACGAGCTCGTGCGCCTCTTCGTCCGAATCGTTCTTGTCCTTCAGCATCACATATTCGAACGTGATGCGGCGCGCGTTATTGGCGCCGGGATAGTCGGCGCACGCCTGCAACAGCTCTTCGATGCCGTATTTCTTGTTGAGCGGCACGATCTCGTCGCGCACCTCCTTGGTCACCGCGTGCAGCGACACCGCCAGGTTGACGCCGATCTCCTCGCCGGCGCGCGCCATCATCGGCACGACGCCGCTGGTGCTGAGCGTGATCCGCCGCTTCGACAGGGCGAGGCCGTCGCCGTCCATCACCAGCTTGAGCGCATCGCGCACCGCATCGAAATTGTAGAGCGGTTCGCCCATGCCCATCATCACGATGTTGGTGAGCATGCGGCCTTCAGGCTGGCTCGGCCATTCGCCCAGCGCGTCGCGCGCCAGCATGACCTGGCCGACGATCTCGCCCGCGGTCAGGTTGCGCACCAGCCGCATCGTGCCGGTATGACAGAAGCGGCAGTTGAGCGTGCAGCCGACCTGGCTCGACACGCACAGCGTGCCGCGATCCGCATCGGGGATGAACACCGCCTCGTAATCCTGCCCGTCCGGCGATCGGAGCAGCCATTTGCGCGTGCCGTCGGTCGACACCTGCGCCTCGATCACTTCCGGCCGACCGATCACGAACCGCTGTTCGAGCCACGGGTGCATGGTCTTCGAGATGTCGCTCATCTGCGCGAATTCGGTCGCACCGCGATTGTACAGCCAGTGCCAGATCTGTTTCGACCGCAGTTTCGCCTGGCGCAGCTCCATCCCCGCGTCGAGCAGCGTCTGGCGCAGCGCGTCCTTGCCGAGGCCGATCAGGTCGATCCTGCCGTCTTCGCGGAAGGTCTTCGCGCGGGGCACGGGCACAGGGTCGATGTGGCCCGGAATGGGCATGGGCGGGGCAACGCTGTCGAGCATCACGGGCATATAGACGAAAATGGCGCGAATTTCCATCCCGCCGCTGCCGGCCTTCGGGTCTGGCGGGCGAGGGCCGCTATCGCACGCACGCCAGTGCCGCCGCGTCGATCGCCGTCGCGGCGCCGGCGAGCAGATACACGTCGGCAAAGGGTCGCCCGCCCGCCGCGACCGCCTCGATGCTCATGCTGCGGCCGGAGCGGAGCGCGGCGACCAGCGCATGATCGCCGGCCGCGTCGGTCGCCCAGGCGTCGAGGCCGTTGGCGGCGAGGTCGAACCGGCGTTCGCCGATGGTCAGCGTGACGGGGGCGGAGCGGTCGCGGGGCCGCGACAACCGGACGTGGAGCGACGATTGCAGGCCGCGTCCCGGCCAGGTGGCGACGCTCGCCCAGCCGGTGGTGGTGCCGCCCGCCTTCACCGGTCGCGCGATCGCATAGCAGCGCGCCGGAACGGCATCGCGAAAGGCACCCCAGTTCCTGTAGACACCGATCGTGTCACGGGCCGCCGCCGGCGCCGCGATCAACATGGCGATCAGCAGGGCGGCCAACAGCATCCTCACGCCGGCGCGTGCCCCGTACCGAGGTGCGCAACCGATTCGCGCCCCGATTCGACCAGCACCAGCGACCCTTGCGGCAAGCCGCCGGCGATCGGGGCGCCCCAGTCCGCATGCGGGTCGGCGCCGGTCATCACGCCGCGCAGGACGCGGCTGGAGATGCCGTGCATGATCACCAGCCGGTCGCCGGGATCGTCTTGGGTGTCGGCGAGCCAGCCGGACACGCGGGCGGCGATCTGGTGATAATCCTCGCCGTCCGGCGCGGGGCGGAGCAGGCCTTCGCGGGTCACCACGGGTCCGACCTCGCCGATAACATCGGCATAATAGCGGCCGCCCCAGCTGCCCATCCCGATCTCCCCCAGCCGCGCGTCGGTGCGCGTGTCGTGCCAGTCGAGCGCGAGATGCTCCGCGATCACCGCCAGCGTCTGCAAAGCCCGGCCGGTCGGCGACGCCCACAGGGTCAGCGCAGGGCGCGGGCCGAGCAGCGCCCGCAGTGCCCGGCCCATCTCGTCCGCCTGGGCGAAGCCCGCACGGGTCAGCGGCGTATGCGGATGATCGCCCTGCAAGCGCTGCGCGGCGTTGAACACGGTTTCGCCGTGACGGGCGATGAAGTCGCGGCCCCGGCGGGGTGATGGGGGCAGGTGCATCGCGCCGGTGTCGGGTCGCTGTGGCGCAAAAGCAACGGTTTTCCGCGTTTAGCTGAGGTTCATGCAACGCGCGTCCGGTTCGACCATTGGAGCCGTCCATCCCGCAGTCGGGATGGCTGTCATGGAGTTGCTTATGCGTACCCTCATCCTCGCCGCCGTCGCTGCCGGCATCGTCGCCACCCCGGCCATCGCCCAGACCACGCAGGCGCCGTTCACCGGCCTGCGCATCGAAGGCGTCGCCGGCTATGACGCCCTGCGCGACGGCCATTCGTCGAACGATGGAATCGTCTATGGCGGCGCGGTCGGTTACGACGTGCAGCTCAACAATCTCGTCGTCGGCGCCGAAGGCGAACTGACCGGATCGACCACCGATACGCGCGCCAACAACCTGATCACCCCCGGCGACCGCTTCCGCGTCGGCATGGGCCGCGACATCTACGTCGGCGGACGCGTCGGCTTCCCGCTCAACCCGTCGACGATGGCCTATGCCAAGGCCGGCTACACCAATGCGCGCGTCGAGACGCGCTACGACGCGGGCACCGCGAGCACGCGCGATCACGCCGATCTGGAGGGCTTTCGCCTGGGCGCCGGCCTCGAGCACCAGCTCGGCGCCAATACCTATATCAAGGGCGAATACCGCTATTCGAACTACGGCAGCGCGAACGGCCCGACCGGCAGCTACGACATCGATGCCGACCGCCATCAGGTCGTCGCCGGCGTCGGCATGCGCTTCTGATCGCAGGCGGCTCCGGTCCGTGTGCCGGTAACGCGCTGTTAACCGGAATCGCCCGAGGGGTCGGAGTGCTTGCTCCGACCCCTTTTTCGTGGGTAGGACAGGCGGGACACGCCCCGGACTCGGGGGACGGGGGTACGATTCATGAAGGCGACGATCGAACGCGCAACGCTCCTCAAGGGGCTGAGCCATGTCCAGTCCGTGGTGGAGCGGCGCAACACCATTCCGATCCTGTCGAACGTGCTGCTGGAGGCGACCGCCGAGGGGCAGCTGCGGCTGATGGCGACCGACCTCGATCTCCAGATCAACGAATCGATCCTGGCCGCGGTGGACCAGCCCGGATCGACCACCGTGTCGGCGCACACGCTGTTCGACATCGCACGCAAGCTGCCCGAGGGCAGCCAGGTGCAGCTGCACGCGGCCGAGGGTCGGATGTCGATCGTCGCGGGCCGCGCGCGCTTTTCGCTCGGCACGCTGCCGCGCGACGATTTCCCGGTGATCGCCGAGGGCGAGCTGCCGACGCAATTCGAGATGCCGGCGGAAACGCTGAAGCAGATCATCGACAAGACCCGCTTCGCGATATCCACCGAAGAGACGCGCTATTATCTGAACGGCATCTTCCTGCACGTACAGGACGATGCGAGCGAACCGACGCTGAAGGCGGCGGCGACCGACGGCCATCGGCTGGCGCGGGTCACGCTGCCCCGGCCGGACGGTGCGGCGGGGATGCCCGACGTGATCGTGCCGCGCAAATGCGTCGCCGAACTGCGCAAGTTGCTCGACGAGGTCGACGGATCGGTCGGCGTATCGCTGTCGGGCACCAAGATCCGGTTCGACCTGGGGCAGGCGGTGCTGACGTCTAAGCTGATCGACGGCACGTTCCCCGATTATTCGCGCGTCATCCCGACCGCGAACGACAAGATCCTGAAGCTCGACCCGCGCAGCTTCGAAGAGGGCGTGGACCGGGTGTCCACGATCGCCACCGAGAAGACCCGCGCGGTGAAGATGGCGCTGGACCGCGACAAGATCACGCTGTCGGTAACCAGCCCGGAAAACGGCACGGCGGCCGAGGAAGTGCCCGGCGACTATGCGGCGATGCCGTTCGAGATCGGCTTCAACAGCCGCTATCTGCTCGACATTCTGGGACAGATCGACGGTGACGTGGTCGAGGTGCATCTGAACGATGCGGCCGCGCCGACGCTGATCCGCGAAAACGACAAGGCGCCCGCGCTCTACGTCCTGATGCCGATGCGCGTCTGAACGGCGGGCCGTCGTGCCCGCCCCGGTTCCGGCGTATGTCGGAGACGGGGCGTCGCGACACGCCACCTCAGCGCGCCGCCAGCTGTTCGTGCGCGATGGCTTGCAGCGCGGCGGCGTGATCGGGTGACAGGCCCAGTTCGTCGGCCGCGCGCTCGCCGCGGCCCAGCGTGCGCGGATCGACGCCGGTGATCTGGCCGAAGGTCACCAGCGCTTCGAGATAATAGCCCGCGACGCTCGCGTGATAATGATCGAACGACCAGAGGTTGGTCTGGCCGTAGGTGATCCCGTCATAGGGATTGGCGTCCGCGATACCCGCCGCGAAGGCGCGGTTCCACGCCTGGCCGACCGGGATGACGCCGGTGACCGCGCGGTTCGTCCGCCGCGCGCGATCGGCGGCGGCGCGCAGGTCGTCGGCCATTGCCGATACCGGTCGCCCATACCAATGACCCTGCGGCTGGTAGGTTTCGTCGGCGCGGGTCCATGTCGCCATCAGGTCGACCTTCACGGCATGGTTGCGCACGCGGAACAGCGATGCGAGCTGTCCCACCGCGCGGATGTAGCGGGTGGCGTCACCCGGCCGTTCGCGATCGAGCGTGCTGTATTCCTGCAGCACGACGACATCCCACGGCCGGTCGAACAGCTGCCGCCGCTGGTCGTAATGGAAGGTGAGGCTCTGGCCGCCCTGGGTTTCCAGGCTGACGGCGTAGCGCAGCCCCGCCTCTTCGGTGAATTCCTCGAACAGCGCGGGCACGCCGCCATAGCCCGCCCCGTTCAGATCGGTGACGCGGTGCGCATGCCAGTTGCGCACCGCCGAATGCGCGCCCTGCGTAAAGCTGTTGCCGATGAACAGGATGGTGCGCGCGCCCGCGCCGTCGGCAGGCGGGGGGCCCTGTGTCGCGGCGGCGGCGGGGATCGCCGCCGCCAGCGTGGCTGCCATGGCTAGCCGCAAGATCATGTCGTATTTCCCCTCAGCGTGACCGGGCGTCGGTAACGCGGCTGCTGCCTAACGGATGCACCGCGATCAACGCCAGCGGCGATCGGGCGCTGGCGCTCGGCCATATTGGCGTTAGACGCGGCGCGATGCTGCAATTCTATCGCGATGATCTGGCGCGGCTGGATGCCGCCGACCGGCTGCGGAGCCTTCGGAGCCGGGCCGGTGCCGACTTCACCTCGAACGACTATCTGGGGCTGGGCGCGTCGCCGCGGCTGCGCGAGGCGGTGTCGGCGGCGCTCGACCGCGGCGTGGCCATCGGATCGGGCGGTTCGCGGCTGCTGCGCGGCAACGATCCGGAACACGAGGCGCTGGAAGCGGAGGCGGCGGCGCATTTCGGCAGCGAGGCGGCGTTGTTCTTCGCCAATGGCTATGCCGCCAACGTCGCCGCGTTCGCGACGCTGCCGCAGCCGGGCGATCTGGTGGTGCACGATGCGCTGGTCCACGCCAGCGCGCACGACGGGATGCGGCTGGGGCGCGCGCCGCGGATCGGGGTGGCGCATAACGATGCGGATGCGTTCGAGGATGCGATCCGTCGCTGGCGGGCAGGCGGCGGCACCGGCACGCCGTGGATCGCGGTCGAAAGCCTGTACGGCATGGACGGCGATCGCGCGCCGCTCGGCGATCTGGTTGGCGTGGCGGACCGGCATCAGGCGATGCTGCTGGTCGACGAGGCGCATGCCACCGGCGTGTTCGGCGAGGGCGGGCGCGGCCTCGCCGCAGCCCTGCACGGCCGCGAGAACGTCGTGACCCTGCACACCTGCGGCAAGGCGCTGGGCGCGGAGGGCGGCTTGTTGTGCGTGCCGCAGGTGCTGCGCGCGATGCTGATCAACCGGGCGCGGGGCTTCGTCTTTTCCACCGCGCCGTCGCCGCTGGTGGCGGCGGCGGTGCGCGCGGCGCTGCGCTGCCTGGTCGACGAGCCGGAGCGGCAGGCGCGATTGTGGGCGCTGGTCGGGGTCGCCGAACGCGCGCTGGGGCTGGCGACGGGATCGCAGATCCTGCCGGTGATCGTCGGCGCGGACGGGGCCGCGGTGACGCTGGCGGAGCGAGCGCGGGCGGGGGGCCACGACGTGCGCGCGATCCGGCCGCCGACCGTGCCGGAGGGCACGGCGCGGCTGCGCGTGTCGATCACCTGCAACGTCGACGAAGCGGCGATCCATGGGCTGGCGGAGGCGCTGCGATGACGCGCACGATCGTGGTGACCGGCACCGACACCGATGTCGGCAAGACGGTGTTCGCCGCCGCGCTGACCGCCGCGCTCGGCGCGACCTATTGGAAGCCGGTGCAGGCCGGGCCGGGCAGCGGCACCGACGCCGGCGACGGCGACACGGTGCGCCGGCTGGGCGTGACGCGGGTGCTGCCCGAGGCCTATCGGCTGGCGACGCCCTGTTCGCCGCATCGCGCGGCGGCGATCGACGGCGTGACCATCGACCCGGACCGGCTCGCGCTGCCGGCGGTCGCGGGCACGTTGGTGGTCGAGGGCGCGGGCGGCGTGCTGGTGCCGCTGTCCGATTGGCTGCTCTATGCCGACCTGTTCGCGCGCTGGCGGGCGCCGGTCGTGCTGGTCGCGCGCACGGCGCTCGGCACGATCAATCATAGCCTGCTCAGCATCGAGGCGTTGCGGACGCGGGGCGTGCCGATCCTGGGCGTCGCGTTCAGCGGCGATGCGCAGGAGGACAGCGAGGCGACGATCTGCCGCATCGGCGCGGTGCGGCGGCTGGGCCGGCTGGCGCGGTTGACGACGCTCGATGCGGATGCGCTGGCACGGGCGTTCGCCGCCGGCTTCGCGACGGAGGATTTCGCATGACCTCGCCGATCTGGCATCCGTTCACCCAGCACGGGCTGGGCGAGCCGATCCCGATGGTCGTCCGGGCGGAGGGCGCGGCGCTGCATACCCGCGACGGGCGGCGGATCGTCGATGCGATATCGTCCTGGTGGGTGACGACGCACGGCCACGGTCATCCGCGGATCATGGCGGCGATCGCCGACCAGGCGGCGCGGATGGACCAGATCATCTTCGCCGGCTGGACGCACGAGGCGGCGGAAGCGGTGGCGGCGGGGCTGTTGCGGCTGATGCCCCCGGCGCTGACGCGTGTGTTCTTCTCCGATTCGGGATCGACCAGCGTCGAGGTCGCGCTGAAGATGGCGCTGGGTTACTGGCTGAACCGGGGCGAGCCGCGCCACCGGATCCTGGTGCTCGAACACGGCTATCACGGCGACACGATCGGCACGATGTCGGTCGGCGCGCGCGGCGCGTTCAACCGCGCCTATGCGCCGTTGCTGTTCGACGTCGCGACGATCCCCTTTCCGGCCGAAGGGGCCGAGCAGGCGACGCTGGATGCGCTGGAGGCCGCGTGCCGGGCGGCACCGGCGGCGCTGATCGTCGAACCGCTGATCTGCGGGGCGGGGGGCATGCTGATCTATCCGCCTGCGGTGCTGGCGCAGATGCGCGCGATCTGCGCCGCGCATGGCGTGCTGTTCATCGCGGACGAGGTGATGACCGGCTGGGGCCGGACGGGCACGCTGCTCGCCTGTGAACAGGCGGACGTGGTGCCGGATATCCTGTGCCTGTCCAAGGGGTTGACCGGCGGCGCCGTGCCGCTGGCAGTGACGATGGCGAGCGAGGCGATCTATCAGGCGCATTATGCGGCGGATCGCGCGCGGATGCTGTTCCATTCGTCCAGCTACACCGCCAACCCGATCGCCTGTGCCGCGGCGGTGGCGAATATCGCGATCTGGGAGGAGGAGCCCGTCCTGGCGCGGGTCGCCGATCTGGCGCAGCGGCAGCGCGCGCGGATCGAGGCGCTGGCCGGCGTGCGCAACGCGCGGGCGCTGGGGACGATCGCGGCGGTCGACCTGGGCATGGCGGCGGCGGATTATCTGTCCGCGCTCGGCCCGACCCTGCTCGCCTTCTTCCGGGAGCGGGACCTGTTGCTGCGGCCGCTGGGCAACACCGTGTACGTGATGCCGCCTTATTGCATCGGAGACGCGGATCTGGATGCGGTTTATGCGGCGATCGGCGAGGCGGCGGCCCTGGCGCTGCGCTGACCGCGGCCGATTCGGCGACGGCGTGCGGGCATACCGCCGGTTCCAAAGTTGCCGAAGTTGCCGACACGTCGCGCCTGTAATGGCTGGTCGCAATGTTTGAATCGAAACGGGAAGGCGTGCGGCGTGGGACGGCGCGGGCGACATGCGTTCCGGGTGTCACGGGTCGTCCAACATTGCCAGCCGGTATGTGCGGCCGATCGCTTCGTCGGCGTTTGGATCGCGGCGGGCGGCTGGCGGGGCGGAGAAGGGGTGTTCGCGCGGAGGCGCGGAGGCGAGGAGAAGAAGGGTGCGCGGAGAAGAAGGGCGCACGGGTGTGCGTCCTTCATCGTTCGCCACGTCCGTGGACTTGCGGGGGACTGGGCTGGTTCTTCGATGCCGTTGTCGGCGTGTCCATGGGGCCCGACTTTCGTCGGGATGACGGCGAGGCGGGCGAGGGCCCCCGCCGCCTCGCCGTGTCGCCGCTATTCGATGAAGGCCTCGACCACATGGCGACGGCCGCGCAGGAAGGCGTCGGCGACGTGGCGGAGCGGGGCGATGTCGACGTCGCTTTCGCCAGTGCGGACGATCGCGGCGAAGCGGGCGTACAGCCCGGCATATTCGCCGTGCAACGCTTCGGATTGCGACGGTTCGGTGCCGTCGGGCAGGACGAGGCGCGCGCCGCCGTCGTGCAGCGTCAGCGTGCCGGCATCGGTGGCGACGACGATGTCCCAGCTTTGCGGCCCTTCCTGACGGAAGTCGAAATCGGCGGCGATCGGCAGGCCGGCGTCGTCGGTGAACCGCACCCGCGCGGCGATCGGCGAATCGCAATTGGCGGGGAAATCCAGATCCGCCTCGGTCACGAAGAAGGCGCGCGGCAGGATGCGGGTGACGATCGACAGCGCGTTGATGCCGGGATCGAACACGCCGAAGCCGCCCGCTTCGAGGATCCACGCCTGGCCCGGATGCCAGACGCGGATATCCTCGCGCCAGGTCACGGTCACGCTGGCGATGGCGGCATCCGCCAGGAAGGCGCGCGCCGGTTCGACGCCGGGTGCGTAGCGCGAGTGCCAGCTGGCGAACAGGCTGACCCCCGCCGCGTCGGCCGCGGCTTGCAGTTGCGCGACCTCGGCCAGCGTCGCGCCGGGCGGCTTTTCGAGGAAGACGTGCCAGCCCTGCGCGATCGCCTGCATCGCGATGGCGCGGCGGACCTGCGGCGGGGTGCACAGCGCCACCGCCTCGATCGCGATCCCGCTCGCGATCAGCGCGTCGAGATCGTGGAAGTGGGGCGTTCCCTCGATACCGTCTCCGTGCCGGCTGACCGTCGCGACGAGCGCGATGTCGGCATTGCCGGCGATGGCGGGGACGTGCTGGTCGTGGGCGATCTTGCCCATGCCGACCAGCGCCAGTCGGATCGGCTGGCTCACAGCGGCTTTACCGTGACGGGGGACGCGGCGGCGGTGGTCAGCGTGTTGCGCAGGGGCAGCGTGAAGGGCGCCGCCTGAATCGCGAACACGTCGCCGTCCTGCGTCCGGACATCGTCGGCGCACGACAAGGTGGCGGTGCCGAAGAAGTGGACGTGAATGTCGCCCGGGCGGCGGAAAGCGGCGTATTTGAAGTGGTGATGTTCGAGGTTGGCGAGGCTGTGCGACATGTTCGCCTCGCCGGTGAGGAACGGTTTTTCCCAGATCGTCGCGCCTTCGCGTTCGATGCGGCTGGTGCCCCGGATATCCGCGGGCGGTTCCCCGAGCAGCAATTCCGCACCGAGCGAGGCGACACGCAGCTTGGAATGCGCAAGCCACAGATAATTATGGCGTTCGGTGACGTGATCGCTGAATTCGTTGGCGAGCGCGACGCCGAGGCGGAACGGCGTCCCGTCTTCGCCGATCAGGTAGATGCCGGCGAGTTCGGGCTCCTCGCCGCCGTCCTGCGCGAAGGCGGGGCTGATCAGCGGCGCTTCGGGCGCGACGAGCGACTGGCCGTCGCCCTTGTAGAACCATTCGGGCTGTGCGCCGACCTGTCCATCGGCGGGGCGGCCACCCTCGATCCCTTCGAGGAACAGGCGCATCGAATCGGTCTGCTGGCCCGAGGCGGCAGCCTTGTGCATCGCGTCGCGGCCCGATGCCGAGCCGAGGTGGGTGAGGCCGGTGCCCGCGAGCATCAGCCGTGCCGTGTCGGCGTGGTCGATCGCGGGGAGCAGTTCGCCGGCGGCGAGCGCGGCGGCGGGATCGACGGTTTCGTCCGAGCGGCGGGCGCGGGCGGCGTCGAGCAGCGACGTGCCCGCCGCAATGGCGAGGGCGGCGAGTTCGCGCGTGGTGGCGACGCCGGTGAGGACGTGGGCATCCTCTTCGGCGAGGATCACGCGGCGGGTGCCGTCGGGCTGGCGATGCTGGAGGAGGCGAGCGTGGGTCATGCGAGGGCCTTTACTGCGGAAACGAATGCGGCGGCGTCGCGCGCGACGTCGGCGACCGGCTTGCCGGCGCGATAGAGGTTGGAGCCGAGGCCGAAGCCGTCCGCCCCGGCGGCGCGCCACGGCGCCATCGTGTCGGGGGCGATGCCGCCGACCGCGAGGACGCGAACGTGTCTGGGCAGCACCGCGCGCTGCGCCTTCAGGAAGGCGGGCGACGCCCCTTCGGCGGGAAACAGCTTCAGCCCGTGCGCACCGGCGGCGAGCGCGGCGAAGCCCTCGCTCGGCGTGAAATAGCCGGGCAGCGATATGAGCCCGCGCGCGACCGAGGCGCGGATCACATCGACATCGGTGTTGGGCGAGACGATCAGTTCGCCGCCGGCGTCCGCGACCGCCGCGACGGCGTCGGTGGTGAGCACGGTGCCCGCGCCGACGACCGCGCGACCGGCATAGCGCTTCGCCATGGCGGCGATGCTGACCAGCGGATCGGGCGAATTGAGCGGCACTTCGAGCAGGGTGAAGCCGGCATCGACCAGCGCGTCGCCGACCGGTGCGGCTTCGTCGGGGGTGAGGCCGCGCAGCACCGCGACCAGCGGGCAGGCGGCGAAGGCAGCGGCGAAACGGGCCGCGGGATCGGTCATCGGCTATACTCCGAGGGGGCTGTCTGAAGGGTGGCGGGGCGGTGGCGGATCAGGTCTTCGCCGGAACGGGCGCCGCCATGCGCGGGTGCGCCTGTCCGTGGGCGCGCGCCGCGGCGGCCGTCGTAGCGACCGCGTGGTCCGCCATGCGTGCGGACGACGGCATCGGGCGCGGCCATCTCAGGCGAGGTGGCGGTGCAGGTGGTGGATGCCGGCGACGAATGCGGCGGTCGCGTCGATCGCCACCACCGTGCCGCCGACCGCCTCGATCGCGGCGGTATAGAGCGTCGCCAACGCGCCTTCGGCGAGCAGATGGACGGTGACGCCGGTCAGATCGCGGGCGCCGACGTCCGAACCGATCAGCACACCGCTGGCATAAGCGGCGGCATCGTCGGGCGCGCACTGGCCGAGCAGCACCGCCGCGCGCACGCCGAACAGCGCGGTGCCGAGGTCGCGCGCACCGGCGCCGCGCGCGAGGCCGGCGCGGAAGGCGGGACCATCCGCGACGGGGCCGTCGAGCATCCCGGCGAGGATGCCATGCGCCTTCAGCAGCGCGAACAATTCGCCGGTCATGACCGTCGCGACATCGACGATCCGCGCATCCCGCGTCACGATCCACTTGTTGTGCGTGCCCGGCTGGCAGACGGTCGCATCGGTGGGGGCGATGCCGGCGGCGATGGCGCCGAGCACCTGCACCTCCTCACCGCGCATCACGTCGGCGCGGACGCCACCCTGCGGCGCGTCGGCGAGCAGCGAGACGCCCGGCACGATCGTGACATCGGCGTGCCCGATCCGCAGCGCCGCGGCGGCGAGCGCGGCGAGGTCGGCGGGGGCGGGGACATAGGCCGCCTCGTGCCAGCCGCGCGTCGATCCGACCATGCCGGCGGCGATCACCGGCAGCGCCCCGAACCGCGCGCGCAGCGCCGCGATGGCGGGAAGATAATCCTCCGCACCCATCGCCAGCACGCCCGATCCGTCGCGCAGGACGTCCGACACGCTGCCGTCCGCCTCGATCCGGTAGGCGCGCCGGTTGGTGGTGCCCCAGTCGACACCGATCACCGCATCCATCGCCGTCACGCCGTCCGCCATCACTCGGGCTGCGGGGTGCCGAGATCGACCGTCGTCTTCGCGCCCCACAGCGCATAGGCGAGCACGACCACTTCGCACGCCATGGTGAGGAAGAACGAATTCTGCAGGCCGTAGCGATCGGCGAGCCAGCCCTGCACCACGACCAGCGCGCCGCCGGCGATCGCCATGATCATCAGCCCCGACCCTTCTTCGGTCAGCGGCCCCAGGCCCTTGATCGCCAGCGTGAAGATCGTCGGGAACATGATCGAGTGGAACAGCCCGACCGCGATCAGCGCCCACATCGCCATCGGCCCGGTGCTGAACGTGGCGACGGCGACGACGACGAGCGCGCCAAAGGCGAAGACGCCGAGCACGCGTTCCGGCGCGATCTTCTGCATGATGACGCTGCCGGCGAAGCGGCCGACCATCATGCCGCCCCACAGCAGCGAGAGGTAGCGCGACGCCTGTTCGTGCGTGATCGCCGCGATCTCTGGCTGCGACACGAAATTGACGAACAGGTTGGCGACGCCGATCTCGGCGAGCAGATAGGCGATCATCGTCGGGATGCCGAGCGTCAGGTTGCGATGCCGCCACAGCGAATGCTGGTGACGATCGGCCTTGGCGGCGCGCTGCGTCGCGGCGCCGAGCGAGGGCAACGGGAAGCGCGCGATCACCACCGCGAGCACGACGAGCACGATCGCGACGAGGACATAGGGCAGGATCACCGAATGCGCGTCGGCATAGCGCTGCGCCTGGCTGATCTGCGCGCCCGCCGCGGCGGTGCCGCTCTGGCTGCGGCCGAGGATCAGATAGCCGGCGAACAGCGGCGCCAGCGTCGTGCCGAGCGAGTTGAACGCCTGCACCAGGTTGAGGCGCGAGGACCCCGTCTCGGGCGGTCCGATCACGGTGACATAGGGGTTGGCCGCGACCTGGAGCAACGTGATGCCGCTAGCGATCACGAACAGCATGACGAGCGTCACGCCATAGGAAGGCAGGCTGGCGGCGAGCGTCATGCCGAGCGCGCCGGCGGCCATGATCAGCAGCCCGATGACGATCGCGCGCTGGTAACCGACCCGCTCGATCAGCTTGGCCGAGGGGATCGAGGCGAAGAAATAGGCGATGAACCAGACCGATTCGATCAGCGTAGTCTGCGTATAGTCGAGCTCGAACACCGAGCGCAGGTGGGGCAGCAGCACGCCGTTGATGACGGTGATGAAGCCCCACATGAAGAACAGGCTGGCGAGCAGGCTCAACGCCTTGGCGTAGGAGCCGGTCGGCCCCGTCGCGACCGGCGCCGCCGTGTTTCCGCCTACAGGTCCTGCCATATCCTCGTCCTCTCCACCCAATGTGCCGTCAGGGCCGTCTTGCGCCCCTATTATTTGTCTGACTATATAGCCGGCGAACGTCGGGTCAATGCCGGCGATGCGGTTCGGGAGAGAGTGGATGACGATTCGAAAGGCATTGGTCGGGACGTTGGTCATCGCGGCGACGATAGGCGCAGCGGGTGCGGCGGAGGCCGCGACGGCGCGGCGCGACGCGGCGGGCACGCTGGCCGACGGCAGCGCGGTCGAGGCGGTGACGCTGACCGCCGCGAACGGCGTATCGGCGCGCATCCTGACCTATGGCGCGACCTTGCAGTCGTTGAAGGCGCCAGACCGCAACGGCGCGATCGCGGACGTGCTGCTCGGTTATGACGATGCCGCGGATTATGAGGCGCACCCCAATTTCTTCGGCGTCACCGTCGGCCGCTATGCCAATCGCATCGGCGGCGGCACCTTCACGCTCGACGGCAAATCCTATCGGCTGCCGCTCAACGACAAGGTCAATTCGCTGCACGGCGGCAAGGTCGGATTCGACAAGCGGCTGTGGCGGATCGCCGCGGTGAAGGACGGCAGCGTGACGATGACGCTGACCAGCGCGGACGGCGACCAGGGCTATCCCGGCAAGCTGGACGTCACGGTCACCTATGCGTTGAGCGACGACGGCGCGCTGACCATCACGTTCGGGGCGGCGACCGACAAGCCGACGGTGGTCAACATGACCAACCACGGGATCTTCAACCTGTCGGGCGAGGGATCGCCGATGGGCGCGCTGGGTCATCGGCTGACCATTCCGGCCAAGGCGATCACGCCGGTCGATGCCCACCTGATCCCGACCGGTGCGCTGCGCCCGGTGGAGGGCACGGTGTTCGATTTCCGCAACGGCCGCGTGCTGGCGGAGGGCGTGCGCGACGGCCGCGACCCGCAGATCGTCGTCGGCCAAGGCTACGACCACAATTTCGCGCTCGACAAGGGGCTGACCGCCACGCCGGGCCTCGCCGCGCGGCTGGAGGATCCGGTATCCGGCCGGGTGCTCGAAGTGTCGACGACCGAGCCGGGCGTGCAGCTGTATACCGGCAATTTCCTCGACGGAACCTATGTCGGCAAGGGGCGTCACCTCTATCGGATGGGTGACGGGATCGCGCTGGAACCGCAGAAGTTTCCGGATTCGCCCAACAAGCCCGACTTCGCCTCGGCCCGGGTCGATCCCGGCAAGCCGTATCGTCACGTAATGATCTACAAGCTTTCGGTGGCCAAATAACATGACGCAATTGCGCAGTTCCCTGCGGTCCAGGGCCTGGTTCGACAATCCCGCGAACATCGACATGACCGCGCTCTACCTGGAGCGGTATCTGAACTTCGGGCTGAGCCTGGAGGAGCTGCAATCGGGCAAGCCGATCATCGGCATCGCGCAGACCGGCAGCGACCTCAGCCCGTGCAACCGGCACCACCTCGTCCTGGCGGACCGGGTGCGAGAAGGCGTGCGCGAGGCGGGCGGTATCGTGCTGGAATTCCCGGTCCATCCGATCCAGGAAACCGGCAAGCGCCCGACCGCGGGGCTGGACCGCAATCTCGCCTATCTCGGGCTGGTCGAGACGCTGTACGGCTATCCGCTCGACGGTGTCGTGCTGACGATCGGCTGCGACAAGACGACGCCCGCCTGCCTGATGGCGGCGGCGACGGTCAACATCCCGGCGATCGCCTTGTCGGTCGGGCCGATGCTGAACGGCTGGCACAAGGGCGAGCGCACCGGTTCGGGCACGATCGTGTGGAAGGCGCGCCAGTTGCTCGCCGCGGGCGAGATCGACGACGCGGAGTTCATCCGCCTCGTCGCCTCGTCGGCGCCGTCGACGGGCTATTGCAACACGATGGGCACCGCGACGACGATGAATTCGCTGTGCGAGGCGCTCGGCATGTCGCTGCCCGGCTCCGCCGCGATTCCCGCGCCGTATCGCGACCGGCAGGAGGTGTCGTACCTGACCGGCAAGCGCATCGTCGCGATGGTGGCGGAGGACCTGAAACCCTCCGACATCCTGACCAAACCGGCGTTCCACAATGCGATCCGCGTCAATTCGGCGATCGGCGGATCGACCAACGCGCCGATCCATCTGTCGGCAATCGCGCGTCACATCGGCGTCGACCTGCCGTTGCAGGACTGGGAGACGGAGGGGCACAAGGTGCCGCTGCTGGTCAATCTGCAGCCGGCGGGCGAATATCTGGGCGAGGATTATTACCGCGCGGGCGGCGTGCCCGCGGTGGTCAACCAGCTGATCGGCCAGGGCCTGATCCATGAGGACGCGCTGACCGTCAACGGCAGGACGATCGGCGAAAATTGCCGCGGCGTCGCCATCGAGGACGAGAAGGTGATCCGTCCCTACGACCAGCCGCTGGTCGAGGATGCGGGGTTCATCGTGCTGTCGGGCAATCTGTTCGACGCGGCGGTGATGAAGACCAGCGTGATCTCGCCCGAATTCCGCGCGCGCTATCTGTCGAATCCCGGCGACCTCGACGCGTTCGAGGGTCCCGCCGTGGTGTTCGACGGGCCGGAGGATTACCACCACCGCATCGACGATCCCGCGACCGGGATCACGCCCGAAACCCTGCTGTTCATGCGCGGCGCCGGGCCGATCGGCTATCCGGGCGCGGCGGAGGTCGTGAACATGCGCCCGCCCGCCTATCTGATCACCGAAGGGGTGTCCGCGCTGCCGTGCATCGGCGACGGTCGCCAGTCCGGCACCAGCGGATCGCCCTCGATCCTCAACGCCTCGCCCGAAGCGGCGGCGATGGGCGGGCTGGCGCTGCTCAAGACCGGCGACCGGGTGCGGATCGACCTCAACACCGGCACCGCCAACGTGCTGATCCCGGACGAGGAACTCGCCGAGCGCCGGGCGGCGCTGGAGGCGGCGGGCGGCTTCGCCTATCCCGCATCGCAGACGCCGTGGCAGGAGATCCAGCGCGCGGTCGTCGGCCAGATGAACACCGGTGCGATCCTGGAGGGGGCCGAGAAGTACCAGCGGATCGCCCAGACGATGGGATTGCCGCGCGACAACCACTGATCGCGGGCGGAACGGCTGCCGGTTGGTGACGTGCCGCGAATGTCATTCCGGCGCACGTCGGGACCTGCTCGTGCGGCGGGTGGCGGTTCGCGCCATGGGCTTGTCGCGACCATGGGTCCCGACGTTCGTCGGGATGACGATTGGGCGGGGGGCGTGCGTTGCGCCTTCTCCCGTTCGTCTTTCCTGCGGAGGCGGGGGTATCCGCGCGGACGTCCCCGAGATGCGATATGAGCTGTCAGGGATGCGCGCCTGCCGAGGGCGTGCCGACGTCCGTGCCTAGCTTCGCAGCAGCCGCTCGGTATCCTCATGCGCCTGTTGCAGCAGGACGATCGTCGCGTCGCGGGCCGCGGCGGCGTCGCGGGCGGCGATCGCATCGTACAGGCGCCGGTGCTGCGGCATGGGATCGCGCGGGCGGCGGCTGTCGCGGAATTTGAAGATCGTCGTCCAGCGCACCGCCGCGCCGATGCTGCCCGACAGGCTGACCAGCAGTTCGTTGTGCGTCGCTTCCAGGATGATGTTGTGGAAGCCCTGGTCGGCCGCCTGGCCTTCGGGCGTGCCCAGCCCGTGCGCCTGCATGGCATCGAGCGCGGTCGCCATCCGCGTCAGCTGGTCGGCGGTACGCGACAGCGCCGCCGTCTCGGCCGCGGCGGGTTCGACGATCATGCGCAACTGGAACAGGCTGCGCACGAAGGTGGCGGGCGGCTCGCCTTCGAACATCCAGGCGAGCAGATCGGGATCGAGCAGGTTCCACAAGGCGCGGTCGCGGACGCGGGTGCCCGATTTGGGGCGGCTTTCGACCAGTCCCTTGGCGGACAGCGTCCGCAACGCTTCGCGCACCACGCTGCGCGAGACGCCGCGCTGGCTCGCGATCTCGATCTCGCCGGGGATGACGCTGCCCGGGGCATGATGGCCGGTGACGATCGCGATGCCGAGGTCGCGGGCGATCAACGTATGCGACGGTTCGCGCCGTTCGGCCTTGATCAATCCCGCTCTCCTCGTTGTGGATATACGCTAGGGCGGGTCGTGACGGTTGGAAAGCCCGGCGGGTGGCTGTAGCAGCCGGAGCATGGCCGTCACCGATATCGCCACGCGCACCTGGGATCACAATTGGCGCCTCGATCCGATCGTCCGGTCGCTGCTCGACACCGATTTTTATAAATTGCTGATGTTGCAGATGATCCGTCACCTGCACGGCGATGTCGACGCGACGTTCCGGCTGATCAACCGCAGCACGACGGTGCGGCTGGCCGATGTGATCGACGAGGACGAACTGCGCGCGCAGCTGGATCACGCGCGCAACGTGCGCTTCGCCAAGAAGGAATTGATCTGGCTGGCGGGCAACAGTTTCTATGGCCAGCAGCGCATGTTCTCGGGCGATTTCATCCGCTGGCTCGCCGATTTCCAGTTGCCGCCCTATCAACTGCACCGCGTCGACGGGCAGTTCGAGCTGACCTTCGAGGGGCCGTGGACGCATACGACGATGTGGGAGATTCCGGCGCTCGCGATCGTCAACGAACTGCGCGCGCGCGCGGCGCTGCGCGACAAGGGACGGTTCGCGCTCGACGTGCTCTATGCGCGCGCCAAGGCGAAGCTGTGGGACAAGGTGGAGCGGCTGCGCGACCTGCCCGACCTCGTCATCTCGGACTTCGGCACGCGGCGGCGGCACGGCTTCCTGTGGCAGCGCTGGTGCGTCGAGGCGCTGAAGGAAGGGTTGGGCAGCCGCTTCATCGGATCGTCCAACGTGCTGCTGGCGATGGACAACGACCTGGAGGCGATCGGCACCAACGCGCACGAATTGCCGATGGTGCTGGCGGCGCTGGCCAAGGACGACGCCGGCGTGGCGGCGGCGCCCTATCGGGTGCTGGAGGAATGGCAGGCGCATTACGGCGGCAACCTGCTGGTCGTGCTGCCCGATGCGTTCGGCACCGCGGCGTTCCTGCGCGACGCGCCCGCCTGGGTCGCGGACTGGACCGGGTTCCGCCCGGACAGCGCGCCGCCGGTCGAGGCGGGCGAACAGATCATCGCCTGGTGGCAGGCGCACGGGCAGGACCCGCGCGAGAAGCTGCTGATCTTTTCCGACGGGATGGACGTGGAATCGATCGAGCGCGTCTACCGCCATTTCCACGGCCGGGTGCGGATGAGCTTCGGCTGGGGCACCAACCTGACCAACGATTTCCGCGGGTGCGATCCCGATGGTGCGGCTGGGCTGGAGCCGATCTCGCTCGTCGCCAAGGTGACGCGCGCCAATGGCCACCCGGCGGTGAAGCTATCGGACAATCCCGCCAAGGCGACCGGCGAAGCGGCGGAGATCGAACGGTATCTGCGCATCTTCGGCGCCGACGGGCGACAGCGCAGCGAGGTGAGCGTCTGACCGTCGCGGGGGAAGCATCGGCGCCCGCCGCGCGTTGAGGCCGGATGATCGATATCCTCGCCTTGTCGCCGCTGCCCGCGACGCTGCTTCCCGCCCTGACGGAGGGGTTCATCGTCCATATCGGCATCGACGCCGCTCCGCGCGCGCGGATCCGCGCCCTGGTCGGCGGCGGTGCGATGCGGGTCGACACCGCATTGCTCGACCGGCTGCCCGCGCTGGAGATCGTCGCGGTGCATGGCGTCGGTCATGACGGGATCGACACGGAGGCGCTCGCCGCGCGCGGCATCGTGCTGGCGATCACTTCGGACGTGCTGACCGAGGATGTCGCGGACCTCGCGATCGGATTGTGGCTCGCGGTCGAGCGGCGGATCGCCGCCAACGACCGTGCGGTCCGCGCCGGCGACTGGGCGGTGCCGCTCGCCCGGCGGGCGTCGGGCCGGCGGATCGGCATCTACGGCCTCGGCGCGATCGGGCGAGCGATCGCCGCCCGCGCCGCGCCGTTCGCCGCAGAGTTGCTCTACACCGCGCGGGTCCCGAAGCCCGACGTGCCGTGGCGATTCCTGCCGGACCTGCGCACGCTGGCGGCGGACAGCGACGTGCTGATCCTCGCCGCCGCCGCCGGACCGGACAATCGCGGGGCCGTCGATGCGCAGGTGCTTGCCGCGCTGGGTGCGCAGGGCGTGCTGGTCAATATCGCGCGCGGATCGCTGGTCGATCAGCCGGCGCTGATCGCGGCGCTGGCCGACGGGACGATCGCCGGCGCAGGGCTGGACGTGTTCGCGGACGAGCCGGCGGTGCCCGACGCGCTGTTCCGCGATACGGTCGTGCTGTCGTCGCATCAGGGATCGGCGACCGTGGAGGCACGCGCGGCGATGGCGGCGCTGGTCGCGGCCAACCTGCGCGCGCATTTTGCCGGCGGGGCGCCGCCGGGCCTGATCGGCGCGCGGCGCTAGGTTGCGACGGCGTTCGGGGCTTGCCGGTCGTCACCCCGAAGCCGCGTCACCTCATGCAGCGCCGGCGCGGCCGAGATAGCTGTCCAGCGCCGCCGCCGTTCCCGCCGGGACGTGCAGCCCCAGCTTGCTGCGGCGGTACAGGATGTCCTCCGCCGTGCGCGCCCATTCGTGCGCGACGAGATACTCCACCTCCGCCGCGAACAGGTCGCCGCCGAAGCAGCGGCCGAGGTCGGCGACCGATCGCGCATCGCCGATCACCACCGACGTGCGCGTGCCATAGGCGCGGGCAAGGCGATGGAGCAGCGCGGGCGGCAGGCCGGGCCTCGCCGCGATCAGCCCCGCGAGGAACGCGTCGAAGTCCGCGCCCGGCATGTCGCCCCCGGGCAGCGGCGTGCCGGCGGTCCAGTCCCCACCGGCGGGAAGCACCGGCGACAGCTTCGCCAGCGCATGTTCGGCCAGCTTGCGATAGGTGGTGATCTTGCCCCCGAACACGCTGAGCAGCGGCGCGGCGCCATCCTCGTCATCGAGGTCGAGCACATAGTCGCGGGTCACCGCCGAAGCGCTGGCGGCATGGTCGTCGTACAGCGGCCGGATGCCCGAATAGCTCCACGCCACGTCGGACGGCGCGACCGTGCGCGCGAAATAGCGGTTCACCGTGTCGCACAGATACGCCGTTTCGGCCGGGTCGATCGTCGCGCGGCCGGGGGCGCCGTGCCACGGTTCGTCGGTGGTGCCGACCAAAGTGAAGTCGCGTTCGTAGGGAATGGCGAAGACGACGCGGCGGTCGGGGTTCTGCAGCATGAAGGCATGATCGCCATCGTACAGCCTGGGCAGCACGATATGGCTGCCCTTGATCAGCCGCACGCCGCGATCGTGGTGCGTGCCCGGCAGCGTCGCCAGCACCTCCGCCACCCACGGCCCTGCGGCGTTGACCAGCGCGCGGGCGGCGACGGTGCGTTCGCCCTGCGCGTCCGCGATCCGCGCCTGCCACGCGCCGCCGTCGCGGGTGGCGGCGATCAGGCGCGTGCCGGTGCGGATGTCGGCGCCGCGCTCCGCCGCGTCCAGCGCGTTGAGTACGACCAGCCGGCTGTCCTCTACCCAGCAATCGGCATAGACGAAGGCGCGATCGGGGCCGGGTTTCAGCCCCGCGCCGCGCGGATCGCGCGCCAGATGGATCGTTCGCGTCGCCGGCAGCCGTTTGCGCCCGCCGAGGTGATCGTAGAGGAACAGGCCCAGCCGCACCATCCACGCCGGCCGCGGCGACTGCGCCTGCGGCAGCACGAAGGCGAGCGGCCAGATGATGTGGGGCGCGATGGCGAGCAGCCGTTCGCGTTCGATCAGCGCTTCGCGCACCAGTCGGAATTCGCCGTATTCGAGATAGCGCAGGCCGCCGTGGATCAGCTTGGTGCTTGCCGACGAGGTGTGGCTGGCAAGGTCGTCCTGTTCGACGAGCAGCACCGACAGGCCGCGACCCGCGGCGTCGCGCGCGATCCCGGTGCCGTTGATGCCGCCGCCGACGACCAGCAGGTCCACGTCCGCCATCGCATTCTCCTCGTGCCCGCTTTACCCGAAAGCGGCGACGCGTCACCATGCGTGCACCGACGAACAGAGGATGACCCGATGGCCGCAGCGTCCCACGTCCTGGCGATCGACCAGGGGACGACCTCGACGCGCAGCATCGTCTTCGATGCCGACGCGCGCGCCGTCGCCACGGCGCAGGCGGAATTCGCGCAACATTATCCCGCGCTCGGCTGGGTCGAGCACGATCCCGAGGACATCTGGCGCGATACGCTGGCGACCGCGCGCCGCGCGATCGCCGACAGCGGCGTGGGCGCGCGCGGCATCGCCGGGATCGGCATCACCAACCAGCGCGAAACGGTCGTGGTGTGGGATCGCGCGACCGGCGTGCCGGTCCACCGCGCGATCGTGTGGCAGGACCGGCGCACCGCCGACGTCTGCGCCGCATTGAAGGCGGACGGGGCGGAGGACATGGTGCGCAGCCGTACCGGCCTGTTGCTCGACCCGTATTTCTCCGCGACCAAGCTCGCCTGGATCCTCGATCACGTGACCGGTGCGCGGGCGCGGGCCGAGCGCGGCGAACTGGCATTCGGGACGATCGACTGTTTCCTGCTGTGGCGGCTGACCGGCGGCGCGGTGCATGCGACCGACGTGACCAATGCGGGTCGCACCTCGCTCTACGACATCCGGTCGCAAGGCTGGGACGCGGAGCTTTGCCGGCTGTTCCGGGTGCCGATGGCGATCCTGCCGACGGTGGAGGACAATGCCCATGTCTTCGGCACCACCGCACCGGGCCTGTTCGATGCGCCGATCCCGATCGCGGGGATGGCGGGCGACCAGCAGGCAGCCCTGTTCGGACAGGCGTGTTTCGACGCCGGCATGGCCAAGTCGACCTATGGCACCGGCTGCTTCATGCTGCTCAACACCGGCGCCGATGCGCTGCATTCGGATCATCGGCTGCTCACCACGCCCGCCTATCGGCTGGACGGGCGGATGACCTATGCGCTGGAAGGGTCGATCTTCGTCGCGGGCGCGGCGGTGAAGTGGCTGCGCGACGGGCTGGGCGTCATCACCCATGCGCGCGAAACCGACGACATGGCGACGCAGGTGCCCGACAGCCACGGCGTGTACCTGGTGCCCGCGTTCGTCGGACTCGGCGCGCCGCACTGGGATCCGGCGGCGCGGGCGGCGATCTTCGGCCTGACGCTGGGCGCGACCGCGGCGCATCTGGCGCGCGCGGCGCTGGAGGCGGTGGGGTATCAGACGATGGACCTCGCCGATGCGATGGTGGCGGACGGCGGCAGCGCGCCCGAGACGCTGCGCATCGACGGCGGCATGGCGGCGAACGACTGGCTGTGCCAGTTCCTGGCCGACATGGTGCAGGTGCCGGTCGAACGCCCCGGGCACCTCGAGACGACGGCGCTGGGAGCGGCGTTCCACGCGGGGCTGGCGACGGGCGTGTGGCCGGGCCTTCCCGCGCTGGCGGCGACGTGGCGGCGCGGGCGGCGGTTCGAACCGGCAATGGCGGCGGCGGATCGCGCACGCTTGGCAGCAGGGTGGCAGGACGCGGTCCGCCGGACGCTGTCGTAACGCGCGGTTCCCCTGCCCGGCGCTCGCCCTCGGCGATCGGAGTCCGGTCACGCTGTCGCAACCGGCGCCGCGCTGCGGGGTTGAACCCCGGTACGACGACGCTTTCCCGAGGATCTTGCCCATGTTTCGCTCCATCCTGATCGGCCTCGTCGCGGGGCAGCGTGCGATGACGCCGCTTGCCGCTGCCGCCGGGGCGGCCCGGCGCGGCACGATCGCGAGCGATGCGCCGGGCGCGGGGCTGCTCGCGCGTCCCGCCGTCGCGGCGCTGGCAGTGGCGCTCGCCGCGGGAGAGATGGCGGGCGACAAGATGCCGGCGGCGCCGCCGCGCACGGTGCTGCCCGGCCTGATCGGGCGGGGCGTCAACGCCGCGTTCGTGGGCGCCGCCTTCGCTCCGCGCCAGCGCCGGATCGCCGCCGCCTTGGTCGCGGCGACGACGGCGGTCGCCTCCGCGCATCTGGGCCTCGCGCTGCGGCGACGGGCGATCCGGCGGATCGGACCGGTCGCGTCCGGCTTCGCGGAGGACGCGCTGGTGCTTGCCGGTGGCTTGGCGCTCGCCAGGCGCTGACTTGGCAGGGGAAGGGCAGGCGTCGGGATCCCGGTCCGCGTCTTGTCTTACCTCCCCGACGAACGCCGAGGTTCCGTTCGTGCGCTCTGCGTTTGATCTATCCGCTTCCTGTCCGGGCGCCGGCATCAGTCGCTCGAGCAGGGCTGACACCGGTTTCCCGCGTGTTCGGCGTCGGTTGGTCCGAATAGGCGCCCACGTCCGCGATCCCGCGTTCAAGCGAGCATAATCTCAGACAAATACGGCATTCAGCTTCCCACCGTGGCTTCGCAGCCACAGCCGACGACATTTTCCGGGTCATATCATCCGCTATTGACACCGGTGGACAGGATGGCGCTATTTGGACCCGTTCGCCGGCACAGAAACGGTGATGGGGAGAGTTTGATGAAAGTTTCCAAGCGCTTGCGCTCCACCACGTCGTTCGGCGCCCTGATCCTGGGATCGGTGGTCGCGCTGACGCCTGCCGCCGCCCAGACGCAGACCCCGTCACCGACCGGCCAGGCCGCGGGCACCGGCGGCGTCGCGCCGGCGACCGGCACCACCCCGCCCGATCAGGCCGCCGCAGCACCGCTCGGCGCGACACCGGCAGCCGAGGCGCAGCAGGCCGATGGCACCGCGCCCGGCGATTCGCCCGACATCGTCGTCACCGGCTTTCGCGCCAGCCTGGCGAACGCGATCAATATCAAGCGCAATTCCAACCAGATCGTCGATGCGATCACGGCGGAGGACATCGCCGACTTCCCCGACGCCAACCTCGCCGAATCGATCCAGCGCCTGCCCGGCATCTCGATCGACCGCGACAATGGCGAAGGCCGCTCGATCACCGTGCGCGGTCTGGGCGGCGATTTCCAGCAGGTCCGGCTGAACGGCGCCGACGCGCTCAGCGTCGCGGGCGGCGGCACCGACGCATCGGGTGCCAACCGGTCGCGCGGCTTCGATTTCAACACCTTCGCCTCCGAACTGTTCGGCGGCGTCACCGTCACCAAGACGACCTCGGCCGCGAACGACGAAGGTTCGCTCGGCGCGATCATCGACCTGACCACCGGTCGCCCGCTCAACTACAAGAAAAGCCGCTACGCGCTGGGCGTCGAAGGCGAATATCGCGAGAACGGCAAGACGGTGAATCCGCGGATCACCGGTCTGGTGTCGCAGAAGATCACCGATACGATCGGGATCCTCGGATCGATCGCCTATCAGGACCAGAAGCAGCAGATCGACAGCTATCAGCGCAGCATCGGCGCGTTCGATTATGCCTATCGCTCGTCGCAGCTGAACGGCGTCACGCCCAACACCTTCGGTTTCGCGCGGCCGTCGAACCTCGGCACCGGGCCGACCTTCGGCTCCGATCCCGCCGCCTATGCGCTGATCACGCCGACCACGCTGATCCCGGCGCTGCCGTCGATCAACCGCCAGGACATCCACTACAGGCGGCTGGGTGCGACCGGTACGCTGCAATGGAAGCCGTCGTCGCGCACCGAACTGACCATCGACGGCGTCTATTCGCGCTATCAGCAGGATACCGACACGTCGGGCATCACCACGATCGGCCTCAACCGCAACGGCACCAACGCCAATTACGCGCGCAACGCGCTGGGCGCGGCGAACACCGCCACCGGTCTCACCAACCGCCTCGCACTCTATCCCAACTGCGTACCGTCGGCGACGCTCGACTGCGGCCAGTCGCTGAACGGCGGCGGGCTGGTCGCGGGCACGCGTGCGAGCTACAATCCCAACAACCTCAACCCGTTCGATTATTACAACGCGACCGTGTCGCCGGGCTATATCGCCGATCCGAACCAGGCGGCATTCTATACCCAGCTGATCGGGCGCCCGAACACCAAGATCCGCGCGGCCAACGTCAACAGTGCGGGGCAGGCCGACTATCTCGTCCTCGACGACGTCGACTGGCGCAGCTCGACGCAGCGCGTCGAGGGCGACACCAAGTTCTACCAGGGCACCGTCAACCTGCGCCAGGATTTCGGCGGCAGCGTGCACTTCGCCGGAACGCTCGGTTACTCGCGCTCGGAATATACCGGCAAGACGAGCCTGGTCGAATTCAACGCGATCGATCAGGACAATTATACGTTCGACGCGCGCGGCGGTGGCAAGATGCCGGTGTTCAGCCCCGGCTTCGACGTCGCCAATCCGCAGAGCTGGAGCCTGGTGAAGGGCCTGTCAACGATCCGCTATCTGACCGACGACATCGTCAACACCTTCCGCGTGGCGCGCGGCAACCTGACCTGGGACGTGAACGACCAGTTCAAGGTTTCGGCAGGCATGACGTACAAGAAGTTCACCTATTTCAGCAGCCAGGGCCGCCGCAACAGCGATATCGAGGCGATCAACCCGACGCTCGCCGAAGCGAAGCTGGCGATCACCGACCTCGGCCGGACGCTGGGCTTCGGGCGCGGACTCGACGTGTCGCAGGGGACGCCGACCAGCTTCTACGCGCCCGACGTCACCAAGTTCGAACAGCAGTTCGGCATCAACTGCAATTGCATCAACAAATGGGGCGATTTCCGCGCCCAGGCGGATGCGCGCCAGTCGAACCGGGTCAGCGAGAACGACCTGTCGGGCTATCTGCAGTTCGACTGGGATTCGACGCTGTTCGGGCGGCCGTTCCGCGGCAATGCCGGCACGCGTATCGCCCGCACGATCGTGCGCGGCACCGGATCGGTCGGCGGCGCGGCGAACGGCGTCGCCGGCGTCACGGTCACGGCGCGCAACGAATATACCGACTTCCTGCCCGCACTGAACGCGACGTGGGAAATCTATGACGACACGCTGCTGCGCTTCGCCACGTCGAAGGTGATCGCGCGGCCGCAGCTCGGCGCGTTGACGCCGGGCACCACGTCGTTCCCGAGCGGCCTCAACGCGACGACCGCGCCGCAGATCACCGTCGGCAACCCGTTCCTCAGCCCGTATCGCGCGACCAACATCGACTGGGCGCTGGAACATTATTTCGGACGCGGCGGCCTGATCTCGGTCGGCTTCTTCGTCAAAAACCTGGAGAATTTCCCGCAGCAGATCGCGGGCGAATATCCGCTCCAGAACATCTACGACGCGGCGACGCTGGCGCAGGTGCTGCCGACCGTCACCAGCCCGACGCTGCTCGCCTATATCCAGCAGGGCGGCGTGTTCGCGGTGCGCCAGTTCAACGACGCGCCGGGCGGCAAGATCAAGGGCGTCGAGATCAACGCCCAGTCCAACTTCACCTTCCTGCCGGCGCCGTTCGACAATTTCGGCATCACCGCGAACTATACGCATATCGCGTCGGCGCTGAACTATCTGACCAATGCGCAGCTGGCGACGACGCGGACGCAGAGCGGCACGGCGGTGAACAGCTTTGCCACCGGGCCGTTCCTCAACACCTCGCCCGACGCGTTCAACGCGACCTTCTATTATGAGGATGCCAAATTCTCGGCGCGCGTGTCGGGGGCGTATCGCAAGCAGTACGTCACGCGCTTCCCGCTGGCGGCGGGCACCTGCGCGGTGGGCCTGACGACCAACAACGGCGCGGTCTGCAATTCGCCGGTGATCGCCGACTTCGGCTATCGCGCCAGCCAGCTGAACGTCGATTTCGCCATGTCCTACGCGGTCACCAGCTTCGCCAAACTGTCGCTGGAGGGACGCAACCTGACCAACGTCGCGACCTATTCGACCGAATATCAGGCGAACCCGGTCGCGCAGAACTACCAGAGCACGGGCCGGGTCATCACCGCCGGTCTGCGACTGCTGTTCTAGGCATGGACCTGCCCGCCGCCGTATCCCGCCGGGCGCTGCTCGGCGGGGCCGCCGCGATGCTGGCGCTGCCGTCGCGATCGACGGCGGCAGCGGCGGGCGATCCCTGGGGGCATGCCGCCGCCATCGTCGCGGGAATCCGGCGACCGGTGTTCCCGGCGCGCAGCTTCGACATCACCCGCTACGGTGCGGTCGGCAACGGCCGCACCCTCGCGACGCAGGCGATCGCCCGCGCGATCCGCGCCTGCACCGAAGCGGGCGGCGGGCGCGTGCTGGTGCCGGCGGGCCGCTTCCTGACCGGCGCGGTGCAGTTGCGATCCAACGTCGAGCTGCATCTGGTCGCGGGTGCGACCCTGGTGTTCAGTACCGATCCGAAGGATTATCCGCTCGTCCCGACCCGGTGGGAGGGGATCGAGCTGATCAACTATTCCCCGCTGGTCTATGCCTATCGCGCCACCAATATCGCGATAACCGGGCAGGGCACGCTCGACGGGCAGGCGAGCGCGCAGCATTGGTGGTCGTGGAAGGGCCCGTGGGGCGGCACGATCGACCATGGCTGGCGCGAGGGGATGCCCGACCAGCGCGCCGCGCGCGCGCGGCTGTTCCGGATGGCGGAGGACAATGTCCCGGTCGAACGCCGCGTGTTCGGCGACGGCAGCTATCTTCGCCCCGCCTTCGTCCAGCCCTATGACTGCGAACGCGTCCTGATCCAAGGGGTGCGGCTGCGCGGCGCGCCCTTCTGGCAGATCCATCCGGTGCTGTGCCGCGACATCGTCGTCGAGGATGTCGACGTGCTCGGCCATGGTCCCAACAACGACGGCTGCGATCCCGAATCGTGCGAGCGGATGCTGATCCAGCGCTGCCGCTTCGATACCGGCGACGATTGCATCGCGGTCGCTTCCGGGCGCAACGCCGATGGGCGGCGGATCGGCCGCCCGGCGCAGGACATCGTGATCCGCGACTGCCGCATGGTGCAGGGCCATGGCGGCATCGCGATCGGGTCGCAGATCTCGGGCGGCGCGCGGCGGATCTTCGCCGAACGTTGCACGCTCGACAGCCCGGACCTCTGGTATGCGCTCCGGTTCAAGAACAATGCGTTGCGCGGCGGCGTGCTGGAGGATTTCCACTATCGCGACATCCGCGTCGGCGAAGTCGGCCGGGCGGCGATCGCCTGCGACTTCAACTATGAAGAAGGCGCGAACGGTCCCTACCTGCCGATCCTGCGCCATATCCGGATCGAGCGGCTGGTCGCGACGCGGGCGACTCGCGTGCTCGACAGCCAGGGGTTGCCGAACGCGGCGGTCCGCGACCTTTTGCTGCGCGACTGCCGCTTCGATGGCGTCACCCAGCCGAGCATCATCCGCTATACGGAAGGCGTCCGGCTGGAGCGGGTGCGCGTCAACGGGCGGCTGGTGGACGCGCTGACCTGAGCGGCGCCGCCCCCACCGGGATGACGAACCGGGGTGGTGGCGCTAAAGCTGCATCATGCAAGCTGTGATCCTTAGCGCGGGTATCGGTTCGCGGTTGCTGCCGCTGACCCGCGAGATCCCGAAGTGCCTGGTCGAGGTGGGCGGGCGCAGCATCCTGGATCACCAGCTCGACGCGCTGCATGCGGCGGGCATCGAACGGGCGGTGATCGTCGGGGGCTATCGTTACCGCCAGATCGGCGCGCATCTGGCGCGGGCACGGCCGCCGGTCGACGTGCGGCTGGTCTTCAACCCCTTCTGGTCGGTGGCGAGCAGCATCGGCAGCGTGTGGATGGCGCGCGATCTGCTCGATGCTCCATTCTGCCTGATGAACGGCGACACGGTGTTCGCCGCCGAACTGATCGCGGCGGCGGTCGGGGCGCCCGGCGATGGCGTCGGCCTGCTCGTCGAACCGCTGCGTGCGCCCGTCGCCGACGACATGCTGGTCACCGTCGCCAACGGTCAGATCTGCGCGGTGGCGAAGGACCTGCCGGCCGACGTCGCGACGCACCGGTCGCTGGGACTGATCGTATCGAACGGAGGCGATGGCTATGCGCGCGCGCTGGAAGGCGTGATCGCGCGGCCGGGCGGGCTCAACGCCTTCCACCACGCGGTGATCGCCGAACTGGCCGGCTATGCCCCGGTCCGCGCGATCGTCGCGGGCGAGGGGGCGTGGCAGGAGATCGACAACCCCGAAGACATCGTCGCCTGGACCGACCGGGCGGACGCGTGACGACCGAAGTCGCCTTCCTGTTCCTCGGCGAGACGCTGCTGATCCCGCATCTGTTTCCGGTGCTGGAGGCGCTCGCCGCCGCCGCGCCGGAGCGGCGGATCGATGCCTGGGTCGCGACGTCGATGCATCGGGACCTGCTGCGCGAATGGCTCGGCCCGGACACGGCGGTCCGCATCCGGCGCGCGCCGGGGTTTCGCGACCTGGGCGCATGGCCGGCGGGACGCAACCCGCCGCTGCCCGCCAAGCTGCCGTTGCTCGCCCGGCTGGCACCGCGGCTGATCGGCACGCGCATCGTCGTGTCGGCCGAACAGACCAGCCTGTGGATCCCGACGCTGCTGCCGATGCGCGCGAGGTTCGTGAACATCCTGCACGGCGCGGGATCGATGATGAACCGCGACGATCGGCGGCGCAAGGCGGCGGCGCTCACCATCGTCGCGGCGCAGCGCGAGCGCGAGGCGCTGGCGGCGCACGGGGTCGATCCCGCGACGATCGCGGTCATCGGCTACATCAAGGCGGGCTTTCGCCAGCGCACGCATGCCGGCCTGGGCTTTGCGGGCGATCGGCCGACGATCCTCTACGCCCCGCACTGGCAGCGGCATCGCTCGTCATGGTGGGACCGGGGCGAAACGGCGGTGCGCGAGATCGTCGATGCGGGCCGCTACAATCTGATCTTCGCGCCGCACCAGCGGTTGGTGGAGAAGGCGCCGGGCCTGCGCGCTTTCGCGCAGGATCTTGCCGGGCGCGACCATGTCCACGTCGATCTCGACAGCTTCGCGATGGTCGACGGCAGCTATACCGCCGCAGCGGACCTGTACCTGGGCGACACGTCGAGCCAGGTCGTCGAATTCCTGATGCGGCCGCGACCCTGCGTGTTCCTCGATCCGCGCGGCGTCGACTGGGTCGGCGATCCGAGCTACGCGATGTGGCAGGCGGGGGAGGTGGTGACCGACCCTGACGGCATTCTCGCCGCGCTCGATCGCGCTACCGCCCGCCATCCGGGCTATGTCGCCGCGCAGCGTGCCTTCGCAGCGGCATCGCTGGGCGACGCCAGCGGTGCGGCGCCCGCCCGCGCGGCGGCGGCGATCCTGCACATGCTCGCAAGCGCTTGATCGGCGCGACTATCCCGATCGCGCCCGCGCCGCTATCGGGCCGACGATGACTGTCGCCGATCCTCAACCACAGCCCCTCGTGATCGCGGTCGGCGCCAATCCGACCAGGCTGTGGGGCATGACCGCCGCCGAACGGCTTCGGCGGATGGCGGCGGCGCGCAAACTGCCGTTCACCGGCGCGGAACAGGCGGCGCAGGCCGGGGGCGAGGCGGCCCCAGCCGTGCTGCTCGCCAATCTGCGCTTCGCGTTCGACCCGGCGTGGCTGCCGCACCTCGTCGCGCGGCCGGACACGGTGCTGACCCGCGAAGGGGTGCCGGTGCTCGCGCATGTCCGCGATGCGGCGGACCGCGCGCGGATCATGGCGGCGATGGCGGCGGATCACGCGGCGGACCTCGGCGGACTGACCGTGATCGCCGCCGAAGCGGAAGCGGGCATCTTCAACGAGGCGCTGCGCAAGCGCGAACGCCCCTTCGCCGAACGGCTGGTGCCCGCCAGCGTCCCCGCGATCGAACGCGCGAGCTACACCGGCGCCTATAAGGGCGTCACCGACCTGCTGACCAAATATCTCTGGCCGGAATGGGCCTTGTGGCTGACGCGGCTGTGTGCGCGCGCCGGCATCTCGCCCAACCAGGTGACGGCGATCGGATCGGTGCTGTGCATCGTCGCCACCGTCGCCTTCTGGTACGGCTGGTTCTGGAGCGGGCTGGCCATCGGCCTGATCTTCATGGTGCTCGACACCGTCGATGGGAAGCTGGCGCGCTGTACGATCACCTCGTCCGCGCTGGGCAATGCCTGGGACCATGGCGTCGACCTCGTCCACCCGCCGTTCTGGTGGTGGGCCTGGGCGGCGGGCTGCACCGCTTATGGTCGGCCGCTCGACCACGACACGTTCGTCGCGGTGATCGCGGCGATGCTGTTCGGCTATGTCGCGCAGCGGCTGATCGAAGGCGCGTTCATCGCCAAATTCGGCATGCATATCCATGTGTGGGAGCGGTTCGACAGCCGCTTTCGCCTCGTCACCGCGCGGCGCAATCCCAACATGGTCATCCTGTTCGCCGGGCTGCTGGTGATGCGGCCGGACTGGGGCATCGTCGCGGTCGCGATCTGGACGATGCTGTCGCTGGTCGTCCACCTGGTCCGCCTCGTCCAGGCGATGGCGGCGCAGGCGCGGGGGCAAAGGATCGTCAGCTGGCTGGCATAGGGCCCGGCGCATCGGGCGGCGGCCCGTGGCAGGGCGGACCGATGCGCGCCATCGCCCGCAACCTTGGCTGGATGCTCGCCAGCCGCGGCGTGCTCGCGGTGCTCAGCCTCGTCTATCTCGCGATCGTCACCCGCACCCTGGGGGTCGAAGGCTTCGGACGATTCGCGCTGATCACCGGCGCATCGCAGGCGCTGGCGACCGTGGTCGGGTTCCAGACGTGGCAGATCATCGTCCAATACGGCACGCAGCACCTCGGCCCCGGTGACGAGACGCGGCTGGCGCGCCTGTTCAAGGCGTGCGGGCTGCTCGACCTGTGCAGCGCGATCCTCGGCGTCATCCTGGCCGCGATCATCATCCGCACCTGGGGCGAACCGCTCGGCGTGCGGCCGGTGCATGCCCGCGCGACGATGATCTTCACCGTCGCGCAACTGCTGTCGATCCGCTCGACGCCGCTCGGCATCCTGCGGCTGCGCGACCGTTTCTCGTTTGCCGCCGCCGCCGACAGCGTGACGCCGGTGATGCGGCTGATCGGTGCGGTGACCGCGGCGGTGTTCCTGCCCAGCGTCACCGGCTTCCTGATCGCCTGGGGACTGGCCGAGGTGTTGACCGCCGCCGCCTATTGGGCCGCACTGGCGCGGACCGGCGACCTCAAGCTGCTGACGGGGCGCGGCATCGGCGTGCGCGACGTGCTCGTCGACCATCCCGGCATCGTCCGCTTTTCGCTGGCGACCAACGCCAGTTCGTCGCTGGGGCTGTCGAGCAAGCAGATCCCGCTGCTGCTCGTCGGCGGCACCGTCGGTACGGCATCGGCCGGCGCGTTCCGGCTGGCGCTGCAACTCGCGCAGGCGCTGACCAAGGTGTCGCAGCTGCTCGCGCGCGCCGCGTTCCCCGAAATCGTCCGCGCGGTCGCCGCCGGGGGCCTCGCCAAGGTGCGCCAGATGATCCTGCGATCGTTCCTGATGGCGAGCGTGGTGGCGGTGTTCGCCTTTCTGATCGTCGTGCTGTTCGGCCATCCGGTGCTGACGCTGATGGGGGGCGAGGGCTTCGGTCGCGCCTATCCGATCCTGCTGTGGCTGGCGGCGGCGGGGTGCGTCGATCTGGTCACCGTGGGGTTCGAACCGCTGCTGCTGGCGGCCCATCGTATCGGTGCGACGTTCGTCGCCCGGGTGGTCGGCGTGGTGGCGCTGTTCGGCATCAGCTTCTGGCTCAGCCCGTCACTGGAGGTGATCGGCGTGTCGATCGCGGTGCTCGCCAATGCCGTGATCGTCGCATTGCTGCTCGGCGCCGCCACGCTGTCGCTGCTGCGCACGCGAGCGTCCGATCCCGTCTGATCTCGGCGCAAACCGTTGCGAATCCAGACATTCGCACAAATCCGGGCCGGTTTTCTTGTTGGGGCCGTAATCCTGCCCATATTGTCTTGTGTGACAGTTCGATGAAGAACGTGTGACGGAGGGCGTAGGTTTGGCCGCATCGACTGACAACTGGCCTTCCCCCGTGCAGGCACTGAACGGCCCGGCGGGTCGGGCGTTGTTTCGTGCGTCCGAGGCGATCGAGGCAGCGCGGATCGTGCCCGGTGGAGCGCCGGGACTGGTGCCCGTCCCTGCGCCGTTGCTGGTCGGCGTGATCGCGAACGGCCGCAGTCATCGCAACCTGCGCGACGGCGTGCGCCTCGATCATTGGCCCGACGTCCTCTACGGCGCACCGGAGACGTTCGAGGCGCTGGAGCAGACGCTGTGCGACTTCGCCCGCCGCCGGATCGGGCTGCTCGTCGTCAACGGCGGTGACGGCACCCTGCGCGACGTGATGACCGCGGCGGGGCGGGTGTTCGACGTCATGCCGGCGATGGCGATCATCCCGTCGGGCAAGACCAATGCGCTGGCGCTCGACCTGGGCATTCCGGACGGCTGGACGGTTCGCGACGCGATCGCCGCGGCGCAGGCGGACCGCTTCGCGCGGCGTTCGCCGGTCGAGGTTAGGCGCGACGCCGACACGCGGGTCGATGCGCGCGGGTTCCTGATCGGCATGGGCAATTTCGTCCGCGCGACCGAACTCGCCCAGAGCACGCACCGGGCGGGCGCGTTCAACGGCGTCGCGGTGGCGCTGTCGCTCGGCTGGAGCATCGCGCAGACCGCGTTCGGCAGCGCCGGCAATGCGTGGCGCCGGGGCACGACGATGCGGCTGGGCACCGACGGATCGGCGCCGGTCACCCGGCAATTGTACCTGCTGCTCGCCTCGACGCTGGAACGGATGCCGGTCGGGCTCAAGCCGTTCGGGCGGGAACGTCCGGGCCTGAAGATGCTGACCGTCGATGCGCCGCCGCGCCATCTGCTGCGGATGCTGAAGCCGATCCTGTCGGGCACCGACGCCAGCGGCGCGGTTGCGGACGGGTTCGCGCGGTCGGACCCGCAAACGCTGCGGGTGCACGCGGACGAAGGCTTCATCCTCGACGGCGAACATTATGCCGGCGGCGACCTGACCATTTCGGCAGGAGAGCCGATCCGGTTCGCGGTCCCGTGACGTCCGCGCCCCCGCAGACCCTGCTGTCGTTCGTCGCCGACGAGCTTGCGGCGCCGGTCGATCCCGCCATCGCCGCTGCCGCGCGCGAGGTCGTGCGCCGACTGGGCGGAAACGCGGTTCTGTTCTACGGATCGATCCTGCGCACCGGCGACCTGGACGGCGTCCTCGACTTTTACGTCCTCACACCGCCCACGCGGAGCTGGAGTCCGCGGGCGCTGGCGACGCGGATGCTGTGGCCGGACGTCAGCTTTCACGAGATCGTGCTCGGCGCGCGTATCCTGCGTGCCAAGGTCGCGACGATGCCGCTCGACACCTTTTGCCGCGCGGTCGAGGGGCGGACGATCGACACCACGATCTGGACGCGGTTCGCGCAGCCCGCCGCGCTGGTGTGGACCGCCGATCCGACGATCGCGGCCCGCGTCGTTCGCGCCGTCGCCTATGCCGCCGCCACGGCCGCGCGCTTCGCCGCCACGCTGGGACCGCGTCACGGCACCGCGCGCGATTATTGGCTGGCGCTGTTCCGCCAGACCTATTCCGCCGAATTGCGCGTCGAGGCCCCCGGCCGCGAACGGCAGATCCTGGCGTTCGATCCGGACCGGTTCGACGCCTTGCTGCCCCTGGCCTGGGCCGGTGCGGGGATCGGCCATCGCCGGGCCGGCGACGACCTCGCGCCGCTGCTGGACGAGGCCGACGACCGCGCGACGCTGGCCGCCTGGTGGCTGCGGCAGCGGGCGGGCAAATGGTTGAACGTCGCGCGGCTGGTCAAGGCCGCCTTCACCTTCGACGGGGCCGCCCGCTACGGGTTGTGGAAGCTGCAACGCCATACCGGCGTCGCCTTGCCGCTGACGCCGTGGCGCGAGCGCCACCCGATCCTCGCCGCGCCTGGCGTGATGTGGCGGGTGTGGCATACGCGCAGCATATGAGTTTCGATGCATTGATCCTGGCCGGATCGCGCGGTGGCGAGGACCCGGTGGCGACCTATGCCGGGCTCGCCGACAAGGCCCTGATCCCCATCGGCGGCGCGACGATGCTGCAACATGTGGTCGAGGCGTTGCGCGGGGCGGGCGCCGCGCGGATCGCGGTGTCGGCGAACGCACCCGCGGTCCGGGCGGAGGCGGGCAGGCTTGGCGCGGAGCCGATCGATGCGGCGGCCGGGCCGAGCCTCAGCACGCTGAACGGCGTACGCGCGCTCGGCACGCCGCTGCTGGTCACCACCGCCGATCACGCGCTGCTGCGCAGCGACTGGATCCGCGACTTTCTGGCGGACGTGCCGCATGATGCCGACATCGCGGCGCTGCTGGCGCATCGGGACGTCGTCGAGCGCGACGCCCCGCCGACGCGGCGCACCTACCTGCGCTTTGCCGATGGCGGCTGGTCCGGCTGCAACCTGTTCCTGTGCCGGACGCCGCGATCGGCGGCGGCGATCGGCCTGTGGATGTCGGTGGAGCAGGATCGCAAGCGGCCGTGGCGGATCGTGCGGCGGCTGGGGCCGGGCATGCTGCTGCGCTATTTGACGGGGCGACTGACCCTCGATGCCGCGCTGAAGCGCCTCGGCGCGCTGGTGGGTGTTCGGGCGGCAGCGGTCGCGGCCCGAAATGGCCTGGCCGCCGTCGACGTCGACAAGCCCGACGATCTCGATCTGGTCCGCCGCCTGTTTGCGTGCCAACCGCCGCGCTGATCAGCGGTCCCAGTCGACTTGGCGCCAGCCCCGCGCGGTCGCGACGCGCGCCAGCGCGGCATGGGGATTGACCACCACCGGCTCGTCCGCCCACTCCAGCGTCGGCACGTCCGACACATGGTCGGTATAGAAACGGATGCACGCGTCCGCCCGCGCGATGCCCTGTTCGGCCAGCCAAGCCGCGATCGTCGCGCGCTTCGTCGGGCCATAGCAATTGCGCCCGTCGATCCGCGGCAGCAGTCGCCCGTCCCGATCCAGCGCGACCCGCGTCGCGATCAGTGCATCCGCCAGCAGCTCGTCCGCCACCGCCTGCGCGTAAAAGGCATAGGCGGCCGTCGCGATGACGATGCGATAGCCCGCGGCGCGATCGGCCGCGATCCGGGTGCGTGCGCCGCGACGGATGTTCGCGGGGCCGAAGCGTTCGAGCCAGGTCGCCGCCATCGCTGCCGCCCGGTCGCGGTCCAGCGTACCGAGCGCGGCGCGATGCATGACCTGTTTCAACCGGTCGCGATGGAGCAGCCCCATTCCTTTCAGCGTCGCGGCGCCGAGCACCACCGGCAGCAGCGCCAAGCGCCAGGGGGCGTAATGCGTCACCGCATGCAGCAGGAAGGGCGTCCACGTCGGCAGCCGCGTGATCGTCCTGTCGAGGTCGTAGATCGCAAGGCGGACAGGGGCTTGGGGAGCGCAGCGCGGATCGTCCATCACCCCGCCATCGCGTGCGAAGATGGCGGCGGCATGGCCATCCTGCGGGGCATTGCGGCGAAGGGCCTCGCGCGCTAGGCGCGGCGCTCCATGCGGTCCTATCAGCCTTCGTCGGACCGTCGCCGGGCATCGTCCCTGGCGCTCACCATCCTTGCCCATCTGGTCATCGTGTTCCTGCTGCTGCGGCTGGCGCCGGTGCTCGATCCGCCGAAGGAACCGGGCCGGTCGCTGACCGTCAACATGCTGCCCGTCGGCGATAACGATTCGACCGCGACCAAGAGCCAGAAGGCGCCCGCCCGCGCATCGCAGACCAGCCGCCGCACCGCGCCGGAACCGCCCGCCGCGCCCAAGGCGCCCGTCGTCGACGCGTCGGTGCCGCCGCCGGTCGACCGGCCGTTCCCGGGGTATCTGATCCTCAGCAAGAACGATTATGCGGCATCCGACGTGGGCAAGATGCCGTCGCGCGATTCCGGCGGGAGCGCGGGCAAGCAGCTCGCCGCGGCGGACGGACAGGGCGACGGCAACGCCGGCGAAACCAGCGCCTCCGCCGGCAAGGGGCCGGGCGGCCAGCGTCTCTTCAACGCCGAATGGTATGTCGAACCGTCCGATTCGCAGCTGTCCCCCTATCTGCCCAAGGAGGTGCCGCCGGGCTCCTGGGCGGAGATCGCCTGCCGGACGGCGCCGAACTACCGGGTCGAGGATTGCGTGCAGCTGGGCGATTCGCGCGTGGGATCGGGGCTGTCGCGCGGCATCCGCCAGGCGGCATGGCAGTTCAAGGTGCGGCCGCCGCGCATCAACGGCAAGGCGCAGATCGGCGAATGGGTGCGGATCCGGATCGACTTCACGCGATCGGCGGTATCGGGCGGCTAGCCCCGCGTGCGTGCGCGCCGATAGGTGCCGAGCACGCGTACCCATTTGGAATGGAAACCGAGTTCCTCCAGCGCGCGATCGACCGCGGCGTCACCCGGCTTTCCTTCGATATCCGCGAAGAATTCGGTCGCCACGAACTGCCCGCCGCGCTGGTAGCTTTCCAGCTTGGTCATGTTGACGCCGTTGGTGGCGAACCCGCCCATCGCCTTGTAGAGCGCGGCGGGGATGTTCTTCACCTCGAAGATCAGCGTCGTCATCCACGGGCCCTCGCCCACCGCCGGCTTGCCGCCGCGCGCCAGCACCACGAAGCGGGTGGTGTTATGCTCGGCATCGGCGATATCGACGTCGAACAGGTTGAGGCCATAGATCGCCGCCGCGGCCGGCGGGGCCAGCGCCGCCACCTTGGGATCGCGCAGTTCCGCGACATAGGCGGCCGCACCGGCGGTGTCGGGGTAAGCGGCCTGGCGGATGTCGTGGGCCTTCAGCCAGTGGCGGCACTGGCCGATCGCCTGCGGATGGCTCATCGCTTCGCGCACCTCGTCGCGGGTGCCGATTCCCATCAGGGCATGGCGGATCGACAGGAAATGTTCGCCAGTGATCACCAGCCCCGATTCCGGCAGCAGGAAATGGATGTCGGCGACCCGCCCGTGCAGCGAGTTTTCGATCGGGATGACGGCGCAGTCCGCCTTGCCGTCGCGCACCGCGTCGATCGCGTCCTCGAACGAAAAACAGGGCAGCGGCAAGCCTTCGGGAAAGGCTTCGCCCACCGCGACATGGCTGTTCGCGCCCGGCGCGCCCTGAAAGGCGACGGCCCGATCGGGCTCGGCAGCGGCGGCGGCGGTCATCTCGGCGACGATCGGGCGGGCGGGGGCGGCGTAGCTTTCCATGGGCGAGGCGCGGTATCGCGCCCGACCGCGGGCGGCAAGCGCGCGCTTGCGGAGCAAGACGGCGTTTCCTATGGGAATGTCGCGCGCGACGACACGCGAACGATAATACCGACCGAAATAATATCGACGGAACAGGGGCAGCGTTAGGCAGATGGACAACCGCACCAACACGATCGCCGGGTGGACGCTGGCAGCCTGCGGGCTCGCGCTCGGTCTGTCGATCGCTGGCGGCATGGTCTTCCACAGCGAGCGCCCCGAAAAGATGGGCTATGCGATCGAGGGCGTAGAGGCCGAAGGCGCCGCGGGCGGCGAGGCGGCGGCCGTGCCGATCGCCACCCTGCTGCCGACCGCCGACGTCGCCAAGGGCGCGGAAGTGTTCAAGAAGTGCGCCGCATGCCACACCGCGACGCAGGGCGGGGCAAACGGCATCGGCCCCAATCTGTACGCGACGCTCGGCGAAGGCATCGGTCAGGGCAAGGGCGGCTACGCCTTCTCCGACGCGCTGAAGGGCGTCGGCGGCAACTGGGACTTCGACAAGATGAACGCGTGGCTCACCAGCCCGCGCAAGTTCGCGCCCGGCACCAAGATGACCTTCGCCGGCCTGGGCAACGCGCAGGATCGCGCCAACGTCATCGCCTATCTCAATTCGCAGGGTTCCAACCTGCCGCTGCCCGCCGCTCCTGCGGCCGGTGCCGCACCCGCGCCGGGCAAGGAACCGGCGACCAACGCCGCCAAGGACGCGGTGACCAACGGCGAACAGACGAACAACCTCGCCAACACCGGGACGCCCGCATCGGGCGCGCCGTCGGTCGATCCGAACGCCGCGATCGAGGGCGCGAAGGCGGGCAAGTAACCGCGGGCGCGATGCGCTCGCGCCGACGCCTGTCGCACCCTTGCCCTCTCCGGAGGATCGGGGGCGAAGGTCGCGTCGGTCCGCGCGCCGTGAGAAGATCGGGGTGAAAATACGGGGGCGGCGTGGCCGCCCCGTACGCGTCAGCCGTCCTTCTTCGCCTGTTCCTCGTAGAAGTTGCGGACCACGTCCCACGCCTCTTCCGCGCTCTCGACATAAGTAAAGATGCCGAGGTCGCGCTGGCTGACCACGCCTTCGTCGACGAGCGCCTGGAAGTTCACCACCTTTTCCCAGAATTCGCGACCGAACAGCAGTACGGGGATCGGCTTGATCTTGCCGGTCTGGATCAGTGTAAGCAGTTCGAACAATTCGTCGAACGTTCCGAAGCCGCCGGGAAATGCTGCCAAGGCGCGGGCGCGGAGCAGGAAGTGCATCTTGCGCAGGGCGAAATAGTGGAACTGGAAGCTTAGCGAGGGCGTCACGTAGGGATTGGGCGCCTGTTCGTGCGGCAGCACGATGTTCAGGCCGATCGATTCGGCCCCGACGTCGGTCGCGCCGCGGTTGGCGGCTTCCATGATCGACGGGCCGCCGCCCGAGCAGACGACGAACTGGCGCATCCCCGCCTGGTCGCGCGGCACGCGGCTGGCGATCTGCGCCAGTTCGCGCGCCACGTCGTAATAGCGGCTCTTGGCGACCAGCCGTTCGGCGATCGCGCGGCTGGCGTCGTCGGTGGCGAGGGCGAGCATCGCCTGCGCCTTGGCGGGTTCGGGAATGCGCGCGGAGCCGTACATGACGAAGGTGGACGCGATCTGCGCCTCTTCGAGCAGCAGTTCGGGCTTCAGCAGTTCGAGCTGGAAGCGGACCGGGCGCAGATCCTCGCGCAGCAGGAAGTCCATGTCCTGGAACGCCAGCTTATAGGCGGGATGTTCGGTCTGCGGCGTGGAGATCGCCTGGCTGGCGCTCGCGGCGTCCTGGCTGGCGCGCGGGAAAACCCGCTCGGGGAGGCGTGTGTCGGTCATTCGAGGGCGTTAGAGCAAAGAAAACCGCCGCTCAACGCCGGAATTTCTAGCGGCACAGATGGGTGGCATCGTCTTCCAGATGCAGGTGATTGCGATGCGCCTCGTTATACGCCGGCGACAGCACCGTCCCGAAGCGGCGGCAGGCCGAATCGTGGATCGTGGTCAGGAACCGCTGCACCTGCGGATCGGGGGAGTTCCAGTCCGCCAGCACCGTCACGCGCCGCCCGTCCTTCAACGTCACGCCGCCGAAATCGACGGCATTGGCAATGGCATGACCCGATCGCCGGTCGCCCCCGCGCGCGGAGCCGACGACGTTGCGGCAGGCGTAGCTGCCCATGCTCTGCACGCTGGCGAGTTCGCTGCCGAGGATCTGGTAGGCGGCGGGGGCGACCGCGTTGCGGACCCAGGCGGAAAACGCGCGCGCCTCGCCGCAGCGCACCGCGCCGAGGCCGGTGACCGGTACGCCGATCTCGACCAGCTGAACGGCCCCGGACAGGCCGCAGCCGTTGCCGTAATCCTTGTCGGGCAGCACGCGATAGGCGACGCTCATCGCCCGCAGGTCGGCGAGGCATTGCGCGGTGGCGCGGATCGGCACGACCGCGATGCTGCCGCGCGGGGCGCCGCCGTCGCGCGGTCCCGCGGGACGTTCGCGACTGCCGCAGGCGGCGAGCGCGAGCAGCGGAAAGAGCGCGACCCAGAAGACGTTACGAGGCATGCCCATCGTCTATAGCGCCGGCCGTGCGCGTCAAAAGCGTGGCCTGCATCGCCGACAGATCCGTGACGATCCGCACCAGAAGGACGACGAGCGGAACGTTGCACGCGAACAGGACGAGGTCCGCCCAGGCGGCATCGATGAAGCTGCGCGGCGTTTCCGCCCGCAGCGCCAGCCGGCCGCCGATATGGCCGAAAAGACCGCTTGCCAGCCATAGACCCCACCACAGGCGCAGCAGGACGGGGGTAGGCACATCGTCCGGTGCGACGGGATCGACGCTCGCGCGCCAGATTTCGGCGACACCCTGAAACGGCTTCCACAGGTTGATCACCGGCACGAAGAAGCGGCCGACCGCCCAGCCCGGCGTCACGGTCACCCGATCGCTCAGGGTGCGTGCGACCCGTGCGGAGCGATACACCCAGCCGAGCACCATTCCGGCGGTGACGAGATAGGCGAACACGCTGATCGTCGCGGTCGTGCCGCTCACCGTGTCCGCCAGGCCGTGCAGCTCGCCGTCCGGGCGACTGCCGGGAAAGCCGCCCAGAGTGCGGAGCGTCAGCACGGCCGAACCGGCAACTGCCGCTTGGCAGACCAGCCAGCCATACAGGCACAAGCGCGTTCTGCTGCCGTGCCTTAGCAAGGCCGTCGCAAGATTGTTCATATTCCACCGTCCCCCGCCGAACGAAAACATTATGAGCATCGGTCGAAGCGGTCGATCCGATCTTCGCGCTTGCCAGGGTCGGCCCGTGCTCCTAGGGCCGTCGACGGGCCACGCCGCCCCAACGCGGCGCGTGCTCTCTGTGAGGAGAGATACATTGACGGATACCGTGACCGCACCCGCATCGGGTGCGACGAAGCCTGCCACGAAACCGGCACGCCCCTTTTTCAGCTCCGGCCCCTGCGCCAAGCCTCCGGGCTGGGACGCGTCGAAGCTCGCCACCCAGTCGCTCGGCCGCTCGCACCGCTCCAAGATCGGAAAGGCACGGCTGCAATATAGCATCGACCTGATGCGCGAGTTGCTGAACCTGCCCGACACGCACCGGATCGGGATCGTCCCGGGCAGCGACACCGGCGCCTATGAGATGGCGATGTGGACGATGCTGGGCGCGCGTCCGGTGACGACGCTCGCCTGGGAAAGCTTCGGCGAAGGCTGGGTGACCGATGCGGTCAAGCAATTGAAGATCGATCCGACCGTCGTGCGCGCCGATTACGGCCAGCTGCCCGACCTGGGCGCGGTCGACTGGTCGAACGACGTGCTGTTCACCTGGAACGGCACCACCAGCGGCGTGCGCGTACCGAATGCCGACTGGATCCCGGCGGACCGCGAGGGCCTGAGCTTCGCCGACGCGACCTCGGGCGTGTTCGCCTATGACATCGACTGGGACAGGATCGATGTCGCGACGTTCAGCTGGCAGAAGGTGCTGGGCGGGGAGGGCGCGCACGGCGTCATCATCCTCGGCCCGCGCGCGGTCGAGCGGCTGGAAAGCTACACGCCCGCCTGGCCGTTGCCCAAGGTGTTCCGCCTCGTCTCCAAGGGCAAGCTGACCGAAGGCGTGTTCAAGGGCGAGACGATCAACACGCCGTCGATGCTGGCGGTGGAGGATGCGATCTTCAGCCTCGAATGGGCGAAGTCGCTGGGCGCCGGCGGATTGATCGCGCGTTCGGACGCGAACGCCGCGGCGCTCGACCGGATCGTCACGCAGCGCGACTGGCTCGGGCACCTCGCCGTCGATCCGGCGACGCGGTCGAGGACCAGCGTGTGCCTGACCGTCGAAGGTGCGGACGAGGCGCTGATCAAGGCGATGGCGTCGGCGCTCGAAAAGGAAGGCGCGGCCTTCGACGTCGCCGGCTACCGCGACGCGCCGCCCGGCCTGCGCATCTGGTGCGGCGCGACGGTCGACACCGCCGATATCGAGGCGCTCGGCCCGTGGCTCGACTGGGCCTATGCGACCGCGAAGGCGGCTTAACCCTTTTCCGGCCCCTCGTCATTCCGGCGAAAGCCGGAACCCATGGTTGCGGTCCGTGCGCCGATGATGCGCCCCGTGTCCATGGCCCCCGGCTTCCGCCGGGGTGACGAGTGGGGCGCGTCCCCCGACTTCCCTATTCAAAGGACCACTCATGCCCAAAGTCCTCATCAGCGATAAAATGGATCCCAAGGCCGCGCAGATCTTTCGCGAGCGCGGCGTCGAAGTGGACGAGATCACCGGCAAGACCCCCGAAGAGCTGATGGCGATCATCGGCGATTACGATGGCCTCGCCATCCGCAGCTCGACCAAGGTCACCAAGGCGATCCTGGAGCATGCCACCAACCTGAAGGTCGTCGGCCGCGCCGGCATCGGCGTCGACAACGTCGATATTCCTGCCGCGAGCGCCAAGGGCGTGGTGGTGATGAACACCCCGTTCGGCAACAGCATCACCACCGCCGAACACGCCATTGCGCTGATGTTCGCGCTGGCCCGCCAGCTGCCCGAGGCGGACGCCTCGACGCAGGCGGGCAAGTGGGAAAAGAACCGCTTCATGGGCGTCGAGCTGACCGCCAAGACGCTGGGCCTGATCGGGGCCGGCAACATCGGATCGATCGTCGCCGATCGCGCGCGCGGGCTCAAGATGAAGGTGGTGGCGTTCGATCCGTTCCTCACCCCCGAGCGCGCGGTGGAGATGGGCGTCGAAAAGGTCACGCTGGACGAGTTGCTCGCCCGCGCCGACTTCATCACGCTGCACACGCCGCTGACCGACCAGACGCGCAACATCCTGTCGGCCGAGGCGCTGGCGAAGACGAAGAAGGGCGTGCGGATCATCAATTGCGCGCGCGGCGGCCTGATCGACGAGGCGGCGCTGAAGGCGGGCCTCGACAGCGGTCATATCGGCGGCGCGGCGCTCGACGTGTTCGTCGAGGAGCCGGCGAAGGCATCGCCGCTGTTCGGCACGCCGAACTTCGTCAGCACGCCGCACCTCGGCGCGTCGACCACCGAGGCGCAGGTCAACGTCGCGATCCAGGTCGCCGAACAGATGGCCGATTTCCTCGTCAGCGGCGGCGTCACCAACGCGCTCAACATGCCGAGCCTGTCGGCCGAGGAAGCGCCCAAGCTGAAGCCCTATATGGCGCTTGCGGAAAAGCTCGGGTCGCTCGTCGGTCAGCTGACCACCGGCGCGATCACGCGTATCTCGGTCCACACCGAAGGCGCGGCGGCGGACCTGAACGCCAAGCCGATCACCAGCGCGGTGCTGGCGGGCTTCCTGCGCAACCAGACCGCGACGGTCAACATGGTCAACGCGCCGCTGCTGGCGCGCGACCGCGGCGTCGAGGTGCGCGAGGTGCGGACCGAGCGCGAGGGCGATTATCACACGCTGCTGCGCGTATCGGTGCGCACCGCCGATGGCGAGCGTTCGGTGGCGGGCACATTGTTCGGCGATGCCGCGCCGCGGCTGGTCGAACTGTTCGGCATCAAGGTGGAGGCCGATCTGGTCGGCCCGATGCTGTACGTCGTCAACGAGGATGCGCCGGGCTTCATCGGGCGGCTGGGGACGGCATTGGGCGAGGCGGGCGTCAACATCGGCACCTTCCACCTCGGCCGCCGTCAGGCGGGCGGCGAGGCGGTGCTGCTGCTGTCGGTCGACGAGCCGGTGAACGCGGCTCTGCTGGCGAAGGTGAAGGCGCTGCCCGGCGTGAAGACCGCGATGGGCCTGACCTTCTGACGCGCGGCGGGGGCGGCGCGATCCGGCGTTGCCCCCGTTGCCGGCCGCCGATAGGGGACGCAGCGATGACACCCCTGCTTCCCGAAGGCTTCCGCGACCGGCTGCCGCCGCATGCCGATGCCGCCGCCGCCGTCGAGGCACGTGCGCTGGAGGCGGCGCGCCTCTATGGCTATGAGCGCGCCGATCCCCCGTTGGTCGAATATGCCGATGCGCTCGGTTCGCGGCTGAAGGACGGCGCGCTGACCGATGCGGTGCGCTACGTCGATCCGGTGTCGCAGCGGACGCTGGCGATCCGTCCCGACGTCACCGCACAGATCGCGCGCATCGCCGCGACCCGCATGGGCCATCATCCGCGGCCGGTGCGCCTGTCCTATGCCGGTCCGGTGCTCAAGCTGCGCAGCCCCGAACTGGCGCCGGCCCGCGAATGGCGGCAGATCGGATGCGAGCTGATCGGCCTCGATTCGATCGCCGCCGCGCAGGAGGTGGTGGCCGTCGCCGTATCGGCATTGACCGCAGCGGGGGCGAGCGGGCTGTCGATCGATTTCACCTTGCCCGATCTGGTCGACACGCTCGCCGCCGGGCCGCTGCCGGTCGCGGCGGAGCGGATCGCGCTGCTCCAGGACCGGCTGGACGCCAAGGATGCCGGCGCGGTCGCGGCGATCGCGCCCGGCTATCTGCCGCTGATCGAGGCGGCGGGACCGTTCGCGAGCGCGATGGCGCGGCTGCGGGCCTTCGATACCGGGCAGGCGCTCGCCAGCCGGCTGGACGGCCTCGCCGCGCTGGCGGCGGGGCTGGGGCAGGACGTCACGCTGACGCTCGACCCGACCGAGCGGCATGGCTTCGAATATCAGTCGTGGCTCGGCTTTTCGCTGTTCATCGCCGGCGCGGTGCGCGAGGTCGGCCGGGGCGGCACCTATACCGTGATGCACGAGGGCGGTGCGGAGGAGGCGGCGACCGGATTTTCGCTCTATGCCGACGCGATCGTCGCCACCGCCGGGATGGCCGATCGCCGCCGCCTGTTCCTGCCCTTCGGTACGCCGCATGAGGCGGGGTCGGCGATGCGCGCCGACGGCTGGGTCACGGTGGCGGCGCTGACGCCGGGCGACACGCCCGAGGCGCAGCTCTGCACGCACCTCTACGTCAGGGGCGAGGCGCGGGCGCTCTGACCCCCGGCACGGTCAGCAAGGCGGTCGCGACGCTTGCCGGATCGTAGCGTTCGGCAAGCGAGGCACGGATCGCCGCCGCCGTCCGCGCGACCCGCCCGCGAAACACGACGCGGTCGTCGACCGATACCCGCACCGGTCGATCGAGGTCGACCAGTCGGTCGGACAGACGCAGCACCAGTCCTGTCGGCACGTCGCCGGTCAGCCGGATGTCCTGTCCGCTCACCGTCGCCTCGATCCGCTGGCCGGCACGGGCGGTCGCCGGATCCCGCAGGCACAGCCAGTAGAAGCGGTCGTGCAGCACGTCGTCCTGTACCCAGACCAGCCGACGCGGCCACGGATCGCGCGTGAAGCGTGCCATCCACGGCACCGCCTCCGCATCACGCCGGTCCATCCAGTGCGGCAGCCCCGGATAGACGCGGGACAGGAAGACATAGCCGTCCGGGTCCGCGGCGTGCAGCCGATCGAGTTCCTGCGTCTTTGCCACCGCGAGCCGGTTCCGGTCATAGGCGGCGTCCGCACCGCCGACGAACAGCGCGAAGGGCAGGTTGCGGAGCGGCAGCGACGACGCATCGCCCGGATGCCCCGCCATCGTCGCCGCCGCGGCGAACCGGTCGGCCAGCCGCGGCGCAAGCTGCCACACCCCGTCGCCGCCGGCGGAATAGCCCATCAGATAGATGCGATCGGGGTCGACGCCGTCGATCGCGACCTCCGCGTCGATCAACCGCTGCAGCATCGGATCGATATGCGCTTCATGCCACAGGTCCCACGTATCGGTCGGCGCGCGCGGTGCAAGGTAGATGCCCTCGGCCGGCCGGTAGAGGCCGATCTGGTTGCGCCATTGCTGATCGTTGACCTCCGGGGCGGCGTTGCCGCCACCGTGGAGCGAGATCCACAGGCTGTGGCCATGGGGCGGCGCGTCGCCGAAGGTCCGCGTTTCGAACCGCATCGTCCTGTCGCCGAGTGTGACCGCCTTCGCCTCGATCAGGGCACGCCATGCGGCCTCGCCGTCGTGCCGGCGTGTCGCGGCGATCCGGACCACCGCCGCCTGCGCGGCATGCCGGCTGAGCGGTCGGTTCTCGTCGCTGCGCGCCGCAGTCGCCGAGGGGCTTGCGAGAAGGCAGAGGAGCGCGAGCAGGCGCGTCAGGGCAAAAGACATCGGCGCTCTATAGAGCGAAGCGAGGGAATGCAGAGCGATTCCTGTTTCGGACACGAAACGGCTTTGAAGTTCGGAGCCTGCGTCGTTTGGCGCGACGGCGGTCCCGCCCGCGATGCGAAGCGGAGCGGCTGCCTCCCCCAAGCGGTTGACCGCGCCCGCACACGACGATAGGCGCGCGGCATCTCAGGACCTGTTCGTGCGCCGAGTCCTGTCGAAGGGCGCACGAATCAACGCCGGCAGGCGGAGACCTGTATCCATGGCCAACGTAGCAGTCATCGGCGCGCAATGGGGCGACGAAGGCAAGGGCAAGATCGTCGACTGGCTCGCCGAGCGGGCCGACATGGTCGTGCGCTTCCAGGGCGGACATAACGCCGGCCATACGCTCGTCGTCGGCGACAACGTCTATAAACTTTCGCTGCTGCCGTCGGGGATCGTGCGCGGCACGCCCAGCGTGATCGGCAACGGCGTGGTGCTCGACCCCTGGGCGCTCAAGGCCGAGATCGAGCGGCTGGCGGCGCAGGGCGTGTCCGCCACGCCCGAGACGCTGCGCATCGCCGACAATTGCGCGCTGATCCTGCCGCTGCACCGCGACCTCGACGCCCTGCGGGAGGATGCGTCGGGCGCGGGCAAGATCGGCACCACGCGGCGCGGGATCGGCCCGGCTTACGAGGACAAGGTCGGCCGGCGCGCGATCCGCGTCTGCGATCTGGCGCATCTCGACGATCTGGGGCCGCAGCTGGACCGGTTGCTGGCGCATCACGACGCGCTGCGCGCGGGCTTCGGTTCGCCGGCGATCGACCGTGAGGGGCTGGTCGCGGAACTGCGCGACATCGCGGGCTTCGTGCTGCCCTTCGCCTAGCCGGTGTGGCGCGACCTCAACGAAGCGCGCAGCCGCGGCAAGCGCATCCTGTTCGAAGGCGCGCAGGGCGTGCTGCTCGACGTCGATCACGGCACCTATCCGTTCGTCACCTCGTCCAACACAGTCGCGGGCACCGCCGCGGGCGGATCCGGCCTGGGGCCGGCGGCGGTCGGTTTCGTGCTGGGGATCGCCAAGGCCTATACGACCCGCGTCGGATCGGGGCCGTTCCCGACCGAGCTGGATGACGAGACCGGCGAGCGACTTGGGGTGCGCGGCCATGAGTTCGGCACGGTCACCGGGCGCAAGCGGCGGTGCGGCTGGATCGACACGGTGCTGCTGCGCCAGTCGGCGGCGGTCGGCGGCATCACGGGCATCGCGCTCACCAAGATCGATGTGCTCGACGGGTTCGACACGGTGAAGATCTGCACCGGCTATCGGCTGCGGGGAGAGGCGCTCGACTATTTCCCGTCGCATGCCGCCGATCAGGCCGCGGTGGAGCCGGTGTATGAAACCATGGAAGGGTGGCAGGAATCAACCGCCGGCGCGCGGAGCTGGGCCGACCTGCCGGCGCAGGCGATCAAGTATATCCGCCGTGTCGAGGAACTGATCCGCTGTCCGGTCGCGCTGGTCTCGACCAGCCCGGAGCGGGAGGACACGATCCTGGTGCGCGACCCCTTCGCGGACTGACGCGCCCGACACGACGAGGCCGGGCGGCTGATGCCACCCGGCCCCGATCGTGCGAACCGACGTCGCGCTTATTGCGGCGTCGTGGTGCCGGTGCCGCCGGTGGTGCCACCCATCGACCCGGTGGTCGAGGTGCCGCCCATCGTGCCAGTGGAGCCGGTGCCGCCCATTGTGCCGGTTGTCGAACCGGTGCCGGTGCCCGTCGTGCCGCTCATCGAGCCGCCCGTCGTCGTGCCGGTGCCCATGGTGCCGCCCATCGATCCGTCCGTCGAGCCGCCCATCGAACCCGTCGCCGGCGTCGTCGTGCTGGTCGAATTCTGCACGCCGGTGGTGCTGCCGTGCGTGCCGGCCCGGCTGCTACGGCCGCGCTTGGACGAGCGGGTCTGCGTCGTCGTGGTGCTGGTGCTCGCCGAGGAATCGGTGGGCGAGGTCGTCGTCTGTCCGCCCATCGATCCGGAGGTGCCGCCCATCGTGGAGCCGCCGGTGGTGGTCGTCTGGGCGTAGGCTGCGGCTGGGATCAGCATGGCCGCTGCCATGATTGGAATGATCTTACGCATGGTTCTCTCCTGCAAAAAATTGCTCCGCCTCAACGGGTTGGTTAGGAGAGTGTTCCCGTCTGTTAACGATTAGCGCCCCGTCTGGCCCCGGTGCAGCAACGCCTGGTCGGCTAATACGAGGGCGATCATCGCCTCCACGACCGGTACGCCGCGGATGCCGACGCAGGGATCGTGGCGGCCTTTGGTGGCGATCTCGGCGGCCGCACCGGTGCGATCGATCGTCGCCACCGGGGTCAGGATCGAGCTGGTCGGCTTGAACGCCACGCGCACGCGGATCGGCTGACCGGTGGCGATGCCGCCGGTGATGCCGCCGGCGTGGTTGGCGAGGAATTCGGGGCCGGCCGCGCCGGGGCGGATCGCATCCGCATTGCCCTCGCCGGTCAGCGCCGCCGCCGCGAAGCCGTCGCCGATCTCGACGCCCTTCACCGCGTTGATCCCCATGCAGGCATGCGCCAGCTCGGCATCCAGCTTCGCGTAGAGCGGCGCTCCCCAGCCGGCAGGCACGCCCGTCGCCTCGCACGCGACCACGGCGCCGAGCGACGATCCCGCCTTGCGCGCGCCGTCGACCAGCGCTTCCCACCGGACGGCTGCCGCCGGATCGGGGCAGAAGAACGGATTGGCGTCGATCGCCGCATCGTCGAACGCGGCGTAATCGATCGCGTCGCCGCCGATCGCCTCGACCCAGCCGCGGATGCGCACCTGCGGGATCACCAGCCGCGCCACCGCACCCGCGGCGACCCGCGACGCCGTCTCGCGCGCCGACGATCGCCCGCCGCCGCGATAGTCGCGAAAGCCGTATTTGGCGTCATAGGCGTAATCCGCGTGACCGGGACGATAGGCGAGCGCAACCTCGGAATAATCCTTCGAACGCTGGTCGACGTTGTCGATCATCAGGCTGATCGGGGTGCCCGTGGTCCGCCCGTCGAACACGCCCGACAGGATCCGCACCTGATCGGGTTCCCGCCGCTGGGTGGTGAAGCGCGACGTTCCCGGCCGCCGTCTGTCCAGCCACGGCTGCACGTCCGCCTCGCTCAGCGCCAGTCCGGGGGGGCAGCCGTCCACGACCGCACCGATCGCCGGCCCATGGCTCTCGCCCCAGGTGGTGAAGCGGAACAGGTGACCGAAGGAATTGACGCTCATGCCCGTCCCATTCCCCCGGAAAAGGCGGGGGTCAAGTCAGGCCGTCTTGGCCACGATCAAGCCAGCGCGATGTCCGGTGCGTCTTCGGCCTTCATGCCGATGACGTTGTAGCCGGCATCGACGTGGTGGATCTCTCCGGTCACGCCGCTCGCCAGGTCGCTCAGCATGTACAGGCCGGCGCCGCCGACATCCTCGATCGTCACGGTGCGGCGGAGCGGGGCGTTCAGCTCGTTCCACTTCAGGATATAGTTGAAGTCGCCGATGCCGCGGGCGGCCAGCGTCTGGATCGGCCCGGCGGAGATCGCGTTGATGCGGATATTGTCGGGGCCGAGATCGACCGCCAGATATTTGACGCTGGTTTCCAGCGCGGCCTTCGCCACGCCCATCACGTTGTAATGCGGAATGACCTTTTCCGCGCCGTAATAGGTCAGCGTCAGGATCGAGCCGCCCTCCGGCATCATCCGCCGCGCGCGCTGCGCCACCGCGACCAGCGAATAGGCCGAGATGTTCATGGTCATCAGGAAATTGTCGAGCGTCGTGTCGTAATAGCGCCCGCGCAGCTGCGACTTGTCGGAAAAGCCGATCGCATGGACCACGAAATCGATCGTCGGCCATTCCTGCGCCAGCGCCTCGAACGTCGCGTCCAGCGCCGCCATGTCCGACACGTCGCAATCGAACAGCCGCGCCGCGCCCAGTTGCTCGGCGAGGGGACGCACGCGCTTTTCCATCGCGGCGCCCTGATAGGAGAAGGCGAGTTCTGCGCCATGTTCGGACAATTGCTTGGCGATGCCCCAGGCCAGCGACTTGTCGTTCGCCAAGCCCATGATCAATCCACGCTTGCCCGCCATCAAACCCGTCACGCCGTCTTCGCCTCCATTGCCGTCGCGTCCCCCTGTAGCGCCGGTTCGGGCGGTTCCGCCAGTGCCGCGTTCAAGTGGGCACCGAACACCAGTCCCAAGCCGATCAGGTAGAAGAACAACAGCATGACGACCACACCGGCAAGACTGCCATAGGTCAGGTCGTAACTGCCGAGCTGGCCGAGCACGAGGGGGAGCAGGGCGGTCATGCTGATCCACCAGCCCGCGGTGAACAGCGCGCCCGGCCATTTGGGACAATTGGTGTAGCGATATTTCGACGGCGTCACCGAATAGAACAACAGGTACAGCGCGCCGAACATCACCAGCCCCGGAATGACCCGCGACAGGCCGACCCAGCCCGCGGCATCTTCCGCGAAGGGCAGCAGGCGATAGATGAACTGTTCGGCGGCGGTCAGGATACCCTGGATCAGGAAGCTCATCAGCGCGATGATGACCGACAGGATGATGACGCCCGACGACGACAGCCGCGAACGCCAGAACGGCACGCTCGCCTTCACGCCATAGGCGCGGTGGAAGATGTCGCGGATCGTCTCGACGAAGCTGCCGACCGTCCACAGCCCGACGAGCCCGCCCAGCCACAGCAGCGATCCGGTGCGCGCCACCAGCACGTCGGCGATCGGCTTGCGCAGGATATCGGCGACGTTGGGGGGCAACACGTGCAGGAACGACGTCACCGCCCGCTGCGTCTCCGCGCTCTGCCCGAGCAGCGACAGCACCGCCGCGGCGGTGATGAAGAACGGGAACACCGTCATCAGCGCGAGATAGGCGAGGTTGCCGGCGTGGATGAAGCCGTCGTTGAACACGCCGAGCGCGGATCGCTTGAAGACTTCCCAAGCGGCCGGCCCCGGCTTCAGCTTGGCGAGGCGATGGCGGGCGCCGTGGCGCTGGTGCGCGCGGTCTTCGGGGGTAAGGGCTATGGTATCGGTCACTTGGACCGTCAGACGCCCATTGCCACCCTGGGGTTCCGCGCGTCGGTCCAGCTTGCCGCGAACTGTTGCAACGCTGCATCATCGGCGGGGATGTCGATCATAAGCGTCACCAGCTGATCGCCACGGCTGCCGTCCTTCTTGTGGAATCCCTTGCCCTTCAGGCGCAGCGTCTTGCCCGACGTCGTGCCTTTGGGAATGGTGAGCATCACCGCCTTGTCCACGGTGGGCACGCGCACCGCGCCGCCCGCCACCGCTTCGACCAGGGTGATCGGCAGGTCGATCCGCACGTCGTCGCCGTCGCGGGTGAAGAACCGATGCGACTGCACCTCGATCGCGACGATCGCGTCGCCCGCGCCGCCCGGCGCCTGTTCGCCCTTGCCGCCCAGCTTCATCTGCGTGCCGGTTTCGACGCCGGCGGGCAGTTTCAGGTCGATCGTCTTGCCATCGCCCAGCGTCACCCGTTGCGGGCTGAGCATAGCCGCATCGACGAACGGCACCTGCAAGCGATAGGTGACATTGGCGCCCTTCGGCTGCGGGCGGCGGCCGAAGCCGCTGGCGAAACCGCCGCCACGGGTCTGGCCGCCACCGAACAGCCCTTCGAAGATGTCGCTCATGTCGGCCTCGCCGCCACCGCCGAATTCGAAGCCCGCGCTGTTGAAGCCGCCGCCGGCACCGCCGGCGCGCGCGCCGCCCGGCCGTCCGCCGCCATAGCCGAACGGCGCGGCGGGGTTGCCGTCGCCGTCGATCTCGCCGCGATCGAAGCGCGCGCGCTTGTCCTTGTCGGTCAGCAGGTCATAGGCGTTGGTGACCTGGCTGAACTTCTCCGACGCCTTGGGATTGTCCTTGTTGCGATCGGGATGCAGCTCCTTGGCGAGCTTGCGATACGCTTTCTTGATGTCCGCCTCGGACGCGCCGCGGGCGACGCCCAAGGTCTGATATGGATCGGCCATTGGTTCCCCGTTGGTGTATTACGCGCCTATGTGGGGGAGGGCGCCGCGCAACGCAATCGGCGGCTGCGTCGTTGGGGCATGAGAGGAGACGATCATGACCGACAAGCAACCGATGCAGGCGATGCCGGATGAGGACGCCAAGACCAACGACGGCGTCGAACACCCTTCCGGCAAGTCGGACAGCGAAAGCAACGGCGGAGCCTATCCCAACCCGCACACCGGCAAGGGCGCGCAGGACAACGTCGGCGGCGGCTTCATGGGCCATGGCGGGCAAAGCGGGATGGACTATTCCGGCACCGGCGACGGCGATACCGACGAGGCCGTGGGCAACGAGAATGCCGTGACCAAATAGGGTTTTGCGCGCGGAGGCGCGGAGGACGCAGCGATGGTGCGGCGCCGGCGGTCGAGGGTTGCCCCCGCACATCTGCGTCATCCCGGCGAACGCCGGGACCCATGGATGCTATGTGGGCAGCGTTGTGCGGCTCAGCAGCCCGTCGCAACCATAGGTCCCGGCGTTCGCCGGGATGACGGGGAGTTAGGGCAGGCTCAATCACCTGGATCGACGGGGCCGTCGTAGCCCGGAGCGCAACACCTCCGCGCCCTCCGCGCCTCCGCGCGAACAACCTTCTTAAGCCGCCACCTCAACCAGCGGCGCGACGTCGACGCTCACCGCCATGTCCTGCGCCTGCGACCCCAGCACCACGCCGTCGACCGGCGCGATCTCGGCATAGTCGCGGCCGACCGCCATCACGATGTGATCGCCGGCCATCCAGATGCCGTTCGTCGGATCGAGCCCGACCCAGCCCCTCACGGGTCCGCACCACAGCAACACCCAGGCGTGCGTGGCGTCGGCGCCGACCAGCCGCGGCTGTCCTTCCGGCGGGATCGTGCGGATATAGCCGCTCGCATAGGCGGCCGGCAGGCCCGCCGCGCGCAGCCCGGTGATCATGATCTGCGCGAAATCCTGGCACACGCCCTTGCGTTGCAGGAACGCTTCGTGCGGGGTCGTATCGACCAGCGTCGCGGTGGCGTCGAAGGTGAAATCGTCCTGGATACGCCGCGCGAGCGCGATCCCCGCTTCCAGGCAGCCGCGCGCCGGATCGAGGTCCGGCGCGCAATAATCCGCGATCGCATGATCGAGCGGGATCAGCGGCGACGGGAACAGGTAATTGGCGGGGCCGGCCGCCGACAGGTCGCGGCTGGCGCGGGCCATCGCCGCGACTTCGCCCAACGTCGGGTCGCTCGCGTCGGGCACCGGCACCAGCCGATCGACCCGCATCCGCGACCGGCTTTCGATCGTCAGGCTGCGCACGGGCGTGTCGATCACCAGCCGCGTGACGTTGGCCAGCCCCGCCTCCGCCCGTGCCTGCATCGTCCGGCCGACCGGTTCGACGGTAAGGGCGTAATCCTCCAGCGTCTGGCCGGGCCAATCGATCGGCTTCAGCCGCAGGTTGCAGCGCGCGAACTTGACGTTGCCGCCATAGTCGAACCGGGTGATGTGCCTGATATCGTAGAGCATTTCGCCGATCGTCATGCCAGCGTCAGCCCACCGGCGCGCAGCGGTTCGGCGCCTTGCAGGAAATAGCGGCGCGCGACCGAATCGGAAATCTGCGCCAGCCGCCGCTCCAGGTCGCCCAGCGTATCGGGCTCCAGCGTCGCCGCCGTCGTCATCGCCAGCGCCGCGGCGAGCGCGCGGCCGTGCGCCTGTTGCGGTTCGGGCATGCCGTCGTCGCTCAGCACCGGCAGGTCGCGCAGCCGCTCGTTGATGCGTTCGGCCTGATAGGCGAGGCTGCGCGGATTGCCCGGATCGAGCGCGACCAGGTCGACCACCGGCACGCGCGCGATCCCCGTCAGGTAGCGCTGGCGATAGCTGATCTGGCTGTCGGCGAGGTCGAGCAGCGTCGACAGGTCGTCCGCGGTCGCGCCCGGCATGCCGAACAGCCGCAGCGCCCGCGTCATCGCCATCGCCCGTTCGATGCGACGGCCGAGGTCGTGAAACCGCCAGGCCGCCGTCCGCCCCATATGCTCCGCCGACAGGCCGGCGATCGCGACATAGCGCCGCTGCAAGGATCCCGCACGGTCCAGCATGCCGCGATGCGTCGGGAACGGCGCTTCGAGCAGCCGCACCATGTCGGCGGACAGCCGGTCGCGCGATCCCTCGCCGATCCCGCGCGCCAGCCGGTTGATCGTGGCGACAGAATGCCAGCCCTCGTCCTCCATCGCCTGCCGCGCGAAGGCGGTGAGGTCGCCGCGCTTCAGCGACAGCGGATGCGCCGCCGATCCGCCGCCCGCGATCAACCCGACCAGCTTGCCGACGGTCGCGGCGGACAGCGCGGCACCGGCATCGGCGTCGATCGAATTGCCCAGCATCACCCGGATCGCTGCCAGCAGCGCCTCGCCACGCTCCAGATAGCGGCCGAGCCAGTAGAAATTGTCCGCGACCCGGCTGGGCAGCGTGCCGGGATTGCGGCGGACGTGGTGCGAATCGGGCGCGGGCAGCAGCGACACCGGCTCGACCGCATCGGCACCGTGGATGCAGACGTCCGCCGACCAGGTGCCTTCGCCCAGCACGCTGGCGCGCGGATCAGTCGCCTCGCCGATCCGGGCGAAGCCGCCGGGCATGACCGTCCAGCCGCCGCTCGCGTCGCGCGCCGCGAACACGCGCAGGGTGAACGGGCGCGGCACCAGCGCATCCTCGACGACGACGGGCATCGTCGACAGGCGGACGATCTCCTGCCCGACATAATCCTGCGGTCGCCGCGCCATGTCGGCGAGCATTGCATTGCGCTGCCCGGCGTCCAGCTCGCCGCCATGCACCGTCCTGCCGCCGGGCAGGCCGAGCGGCACCGGCCCGAACGCCGATCCGATCAGCAGCCGGTCCAGATCCTCCTCGACGCGGGCCAGTTCCGATGGCTGGCCGCACCACCAGGTGGCGATATTGGGAAGGTGCAGGCTCTCGCCGAGCAGCCGCGTCGCGAGTTGCGGCAGGAAGGCGCTGAACGCCGGCGCCTCCAGCACGCCCGCGCCCGGCGCGTTCGACAGCACGACATTGCCCGCGGCATAGGCGTCGATCAGGCCGGGCACGCCGATCTGCGAATGCGAATCGAACGCCAGCGGATCGAGCATCCGCGGATCGACCCGCCGCCACAGCGCATCCATGCGCTTCAGCCCGCCGATCGTGCGCACATAGACCTGGTTCTCGAGCGCGGCGAGATCGGCGCCCTCGACCAGCAGCAGCCCCAGATAGCGGGCCAGATGCGCCTGTTCGGGATAGCTGGGATTGAACCGCCCCGGCGTCAGCAGCCCGATGCGCGGATCGGTGCGGCGGCACATCGCCGCGATCCCGGCGCGGAAGGCGGCGAAGAACGGCGCGTGGCGCTGCACGTTGATCCGCCCCTGCAATCCGCCGAGCGTACGGCTGACCGCCAGCCGGTTCTCCAGCGCATAGCCGGCACCGGCCGGCGCGCGCAGATGGTCGGCGAGGACGCGCCATTCGCCCGTCGGCCCGCGGCCCAGATCGATCGCGATGAAATGCAGGTGCTTGCCGCCGGGCGGTTCCAGCCCGACCATCGGCCGCAGGAACAAGGGGCTGCCGGTGACCAGCGCGGCGGGGATCAGGCCGCGCTCGACGAGCCGGCCGGGTCCGTAGAGATCGGCGATCACCGTCTCCATCAATTCCGCGCGCTGGGTGACGCCGCGGACGATGCCGCTCCATTCCCGTGCGTCGATCAGCAGCGGGACGGGGGACACGGGCCAGGGGCGCTCGTCCGCCTCGCCGATGATGCGAAAGCCCATGCCGATGTCGGCGGCATGCCGGCGGACGCGTTCGCGGACATGGTCCAGGTCGTCGGAGGCGACCGTCGCCAGTTCCTCGAACATCGCGGCCCAAGCGGGATCGTCGCTGCCGCACAGCATGTCGCCGGCGGTGGTGCGCGCGCAATAATCGGCGATCCAGCGCTGCGCATGGGTCGCGGCATCGAATAAGGGCGCAGCCTGCGTCGCCATCGCTATTGCGTATCACCCCGTTGCGAACCGCGACCACCGTCTACGGTTGCGTGTTGCCATGCAACACAAATGAACCCTGCGATGTCGCGCCCCGCGCCGGACGGCCGGGTCGCGACACCGCGCGGGTCAGTCGGCGGCGGCCTTGGCTGCTCCTGCCTTGGCGCCTGCCGCCTTGGCCCCCGCCGCCTTGGCTGGAGCCTTTTTCACGGCGGCCTTCTTTGCAGCGGGCTTGGCGGCCGGCTTCTTTGCCGCAGCCTTCTTGGCCGGCGCCTTCTTCTTGCCCTTGGCCGGCGCCGCCGCTGCCCGGTCGTCGATCAGCTGCGCCGCTTCTTCGAGGGTCAGGGCGTCCGGCGTGATCGACTTGGGCAACGTCGCATTCGTCTCGCCGTCGGTGACATAGGCGCCATAGCGCCCCTCCATCAGCTTGATCTCCAGCTCGGTGCGCGGATGCTTGCCGAGTTCCTTCAACGGCGCCCGCGCCGCGCCGCGCGCCGGACGGCCGCCGCCCGCCGCCGCTTCGGCGAGCTTCACCACGGCGGCGTTCATGCCCGTCTCGAACACGTCGGCGGTCGATTGCAGCCGCGCATATTTGCCCGCATGCGCCAGATAGGGGCCATAGCGCCCGATCGAGGCGGTGATCGGCTCGCCCGTTTCGGGGTGGGTGCCGATCGTGCGCGGCAGGCTGAGCAGCTTGAGCGCCCATTCGAGGTCGAGGTCGCCCGGCAGGTCCTTGGGGATCGAGGCGCGCTTCGCCTCCTTCCCCTCGCCGAGCTGGATGTACGGCCCGAACCGCCCCGACTTGCGCTCGACCTCCAGCCCGGTGACGGGGTCCTTGCCCAGCCCCTCGGGCCCGCTGTCCTCGCCCTCTTCGCCGCCCGGTTGCGCGAAGCGGCGGGTGTATTTGCACTCGGGATAGTTGGAGCAGGCGATGAACGCGCCGAACTTGCCGCCGCGCAGCGCCAGCTTGCCCTGTTCGCACTTGGGGCACAGCCGCGGGTCGCTGCCGTCCGCCTTGTCGGGAAACAGATAGGGCGCGAGGAACTGGTCGAGCTCCGCGGTGATCGCCGAAGGCTGCTGTTCCATGACCTCGCTGGTGCGCGGCTTGAAGTCGCGCCAGAACGCCTCCAGCACCGCCTGCCATTGCGCGCGGCCGCCGGATACGTCGTCCAGCTCTTCCTCCAGCTCGGCGGTATAGTCGAAGCCGACATATTTCTCGAAGAAGCGCTCCAGGAACGCGGTGACCAGCCGGCCGCTCTCCTCGGCGAAGAAGCGGTTCTTCTCGACGCGGACGTAATTGCGATCCTTCAGCGTCTTGATGATCGAGGCATAGGTCGATGGCCGCCCGATGCCGAGTTCCTCCATCCGCTTGACGAGGCTCGCTTCGGAAAAGCGCGGCGGCGGCTGGGTGAAATGCTGTTCGGCGTCGACCGCCTTCTTCGCCGGCGCATCGCCTTCGCGCAGGCGGGGCAGGCGGCGCGCCTCCTCGTCCTGCGTATCGTCACTGCCCTCCTCGTACAAGGCGAGGAACCCGGGGAACAGCACGACCTGACCCGTCGCGCGCAGCACGTTGCGGCCGGTGCCGTCCCCCATTTCGACGGTGGTGCGCTCCATCCGCGCCGAGGCCATCTGGCTGGCGAGCGCGCGCTTCCAGATCAGTTCGTACAGCCGGCCGTGGTCGCCCGATCCGGCCTTGTCCTTGCCGAAATCGGTCGGACGGATCGCCTCATGCGCTTCCTGGGCGTTCTTCGCCTTGGTTTGGTACTGGCGCGGCGAATCGGGGACGTAGCTGGCGTCGTAGCGGTTGGCGACGGCGAGGCGGGCGGCGCTGATCGCGCTGCCGTCCATCTGCACGCCGTCGGTCCGCATATAGGTGATCGCGCCATCCTCGTAGAGGCCCTGTGCGATCCGCATCGTATGATCCGCCGAGAAGCCGAGCTTGCGCGCCGCTTCCTGCTGCAACGTCGAGGTCGTGAACGGCGGCGGCGGATTGCGCGTCGCCGGCTTGGTCTCGACGGTCTGGACCGAGAAGCGGCCCGCCTCGACCGCAGCCTTCGCCTTCAGCGCCTCGCCCTCGGTGCCGATCGACAGCCGGTCGAGCTTCTTGCCCTCGAACTGGACGAGCCGCGCGAGGAAGGGCGTGCCGTCCTGCTCCATCTGCGCGGTGACCGACCAATATTCCTGCGCGCGGAACGCCTCGATCTCGCGCTCGCGGCCGACGATCAGGCGCAGCGCGACCGACTGGACGCGGCCCGCGGACTTGGCGCCGGGCAGCTTGCGCCACAGCACCGGCGACAGCGTGAAGCCGACCAGATAATCAAGCGCGCGGCGCGCCCGATAAGCGTCGATCAGGTCGGTATCCAGCTCGCGCGGCGCCTGCATCGCGGCAAGGATCGCGGGCTTGGTGATCGCGTTGAACGTCACCCGCTGCACGTCCTTCGGCAGCGCCTTGCGGTTGCGCAGCACCTCCTGCACGTGCCAGCTGATCGCCTCGCCCTCGCGGTCGGGATCGGTCGCCAGGATCAGGCGGTCGGCGACCTTAGACAGGTCGGCGATCGCTTTGAGCTGCTTCGACTTGTCCGCGTAGTTTTCCCACTCCATCGCGAAGCCCTCGTCCGGGTTCACCGATCCGTCGCGCGCCGGCAGGTCGCGGACATGGCCGTAGGACGCGAGGACGCGGAAGTCCGACCCCAGATACTTTTCGATGGTTTTCGCCTTGGCGGGCGATTCGACGATGACGAGCTGCATGGCGGCGGTTAGGGTCCTTACGTGTACGCGCGAGGGTGGAAAGCCCGGCGGGCGGCTGTCAACGGGGGCTGACAAGGGATGTGGGGATCGTCGGACCGGAAAGACAAGCCATGCGGAAGGCGCAGGCGATGATCGACGCCGCGCATCGCTCCCGTCATGAACGGCAACAGCTTGAACGGCTGACGTTTTTCTCGGATGCAGTATTTGCCATCGCGATGACGCTGCTGGTCGTCGAGGTGAAGCTGCCGCACCTTCACAATCCGACCGGACCGGAATTGGGGCAGGCGCTGCTGGGCCTGATCCCCAATTACGTCGGGTTCCTCGTCAGCTTCCTCGTGCTCGGCCGCTTCTGGCTGGCGCATCACGAGGTGATGGGCATGCTGAAGGCGGCCGACAAAGGGCTGGTGATGCGCAACCTGTTCCTGCTGCTCGGCGTCGCGTTCATGCCGTTCCCGACCGCGGTGATCAGCGAATTCGTCAATCTGCGCGTCGGCATCGGCTTTTACACGGGCTGGCTCGTGCTGCTCGGACTGCTCAACCGGCAACTCGTCGCCGGCATCCTGCGCTCGCCGGATCTGCTCGATGCCGGCATGACCGTCGACGACGTGCGGCCGTTCCTGCGGCGCAGCCTGATCCCGATCCTGATCGGCATCTGCGCCTTCGCCGCCGGCATGGTGACCTGGATCGCGGCGCTGGTGGTGCTGACCATCGGCAGCCCGCTCATCACGCTGCTGATCGGACGCTATGCGGCGCGACGCGAGCCGGTCAGCAGTTCAGGCTGACGCGACCGCCGGCGTGCCGCTCGAGCCGGCCGGCAAGCTCCAGTTCCAGCAGCACCGTCTGCAGGATCGCCGGCGCGATGCGGCTCTGGCGGATCAGTTCGTCGACCGTGACCGGCACCGGGCCGAGCAGGCCGGCGATGCGCGTCCGATCGCCGTCGTCGGCATCGGCGGGCGGCTGCGCGGCATAGGGCGTGGCCGGCACCCGCACGCTGCGCGGATCGATCGGGCGCAGCTGTTCCAGCACGTCCTCCGCGCTCTGGATCAGCGTCGCACCGTCGCGGATCAAGCATACTACAGTTTACACACGCAGAAAGTTGCAATTTTCTGCGGCTTACAAGTCTACGTCGCGCTCCTCTAGCGCAGCCGCGAGGGCGTCCACGTAGGGATCGCCGGCGGTGCCATCGGTCTTCTGGTATTCCGCGACCAGCTCTTGGTCGGTCATCGTTGCGATGCGGTCCTGTAGCTCTAAGGCTCGCCGCTCATATTCATCGTCGGTCATCATGCGAGCAGAGTATGCCCCGACCGAGATCGCGGCAATAATCCTAATCAGGGTTATGGCGAAGGCCGTCACCTTGGACTTAAATCACTAACGCAAGTTGATGTTGAACCTGCGCGTAGCTGAGTGATAACCAGACGATCGCGAGAGGTAGCATGAGCCACTATCGCATCTACGAGTTAGGTCGCGACGGCCATATTGTCATTGGGACAAGCATCGAAGCACCTGACGATGAAACGGCCACCGAGCATGCCATTAATTCGGTTGGTGAGAACGGCATCGAGATTTGGCAGGACACCAGGCGTGTGTTGACGATTGCGGCACAGGACACCACCCAGGTCCGCAAAGAGCATCCTGATCGAAAGCGACTTGGGTGTATGTGCGATTAGCAGCCTATGTCCGGCTCAGGGGCAATAAGGAAAACTAATGACTATAGCAGTGCCATATGGAGCACCCAGAAGGGTGTGGGTAGAAGACGGCCACGTTTACGTTGAAGGTCATGATGGCGCTCTACTTCGTATGACCCCGGAGGTGGCAATAAGTCTCGGCAGGAAGTTGGAGTCCTCGGGCACGGAATCGTTCATCAATAAGGTCATGGACGGCGAAGCAAAGCCAAGCGAGCTACCTTAGAAGATCGAATGGCGGACAACGTCGGGTCAGACCGGCTGAAGCATCGAGGCATGCTGTTTTGGTGTAGGCTTTGTAGATATCTGAACGACGGTGGACTGTCTGGCGCTCACGTCACTTCGGATGCTCGCTGCAAGTGCTGCCGGATCAGGGATGCTCAGTGTGCCATTTTCAAGCGAGGCCAAGCCGTTTTTTCTTACCCGCTGTAGAACGCGATTCAAGTGAACCGAAGTAAGTCCTAGGGCATCACTTAGGTCGATCTGCGTCAAAGGCAAAGCCATCTGACCGTTATCCACGAGATCACTGTCGATCCCTCTTTGCCACAGACTAAGAAGTAAGCTGTTCAGCCGATCATAAGCATCCCCGCGAGCGATGCTGAAGAAGCTAAAGCGCAGGCGCGCCTCTTCTTGGAGCTGGACTGCCCGTATGGCCTCACAAAAAGAAGGGTGTCTAGAAGCGAGGACGTTCAAATGACTATGTTCGACGAGGGACGCTTCCACCCTCGTCAGCGCCTCTATTCCGTAGCCTAGTGGGTGAGGAGTGCCAGCTGCAAGATGTAAAATATCGCCGGGCATATAGATCGAGCTAATGCTTCGATCTCCGTTACGATGGATAGCTTGAGCAACCGCATGACCTGAGTGAATGAATAGCGCATAGCTCGGAGTGTCCCCGGGCTCTACAAGCGGCGCTCTACGAGAAAATGTGACGTATCGCGCTGGTGAGCACTCAAAAGCAGCGGCGGCATCAGGTGATAGCTGCGCGTGCTTGTTGATATAGCTCAGAAGCCTACCCACCGTTTGCCTCCTCGAATGCGTGCTAAGCTGCCGGGTGAAACGCTCAAAATGCCATATTATTTCATTGCGGAGCCGAGTCTAGTCATGCTCCCGTGAGTCCCGGCCTCGCAGGACCTAAGCGCGCGTATAATCGGCTTTTTTTATGTAAACCGCATCAGCGCCATCGATTTGCGTCAGCAGTGCCAGCATGTCGTCGGGAGTGCTGCGGACAGCCTCTTGGTAGAGCGACTGGAGCGGTGCAGCGATCTGGTCTCCCGCCTGACGGAAGCTACCGGTCTTACTCATCTGGCATGAAGCCTTGGGGAAAAAGACCGGTGTCATGAACGTCCGGGGAGAACGACACGACACCGATCAAGGAAATAGCATGGCACAATACGCCCCGCGTGGAAACAGCCGGATCGGCTTTAGGTTCCACAAAAATGTCATAAAACTGTTGAGCGTGTTCAGCCGCGTAGCCGCCGGTGCAGCCGCTTCCAGGCTCGCTCGTCTGATCCCCAACTCGGCAATGTAGGTGGTTCCCACGTGGGTGACACATGAGCCGGACGAGCACCGCATTTGTGGCAGCGCATGTAGCCGCCTAGCAGTTCGCTCGCGGCATTCTTGCGGTGCATAAAGCACCACCGCGCGAACAGGTCGCGATGCACCACGCCTCGATGACGGCACGACGAGCAAACGGCCTGGATGTTGGCGGAGTGCTTCCCGTAGTCGTTTAGGCTGCGAAAGCGGGCGTTGCCCACGTCAAAGCGGTAGGGCCAGCTGGCTGGCGTCCCTGCTGACAGGTTGGAAAAGGGCTGAGTAGACGTGCTGCGCCAACTCATGCTGGGCATCAGCCCTCAACCGCTCGTTGGGCATCGTCAGACCTATCTTGGCCCATGCGGGTGCGTCTGCGATCAAGTCGCTAATCCGCTCCGGGGTAATCACGCTGGCCATATCGAACCTCCAAGACCTCGAACGGCCCTGTTCTCGTTTTGATCCGATTCGTCTAGGGCTTTGATTAGCGAGGGTATGGCTCGCAAGCGATGCCATCGCTGTCGCCGTCCATGTCCGATCGGTAGCCCGGCTCTCCCGCATAGATAGGGGCTGCGCCTGCTGCTCGCGCCTCAATACAGCCGCTATAGTAGACACTGCGTTCACGCGCCTCGGTCGTTGAGGTGTCCTCGCTAACGGTGCGGAATGCCGAGACGAGCGGACGCTCCAGACCGACGCTGATGATTGCGCCGAGGAGGCCAATTGAGAACGCGCCGCTCAAGACGCTGACGATCTTACGGTTGCGTTCACGTCGCCCACGTTCTTGCTGAACGTGCCGGTATTGCAGGCCCTGTCGGAGTGGCACGGCCCGGAAGGGCTTTTTGAAGCTCATCGCTATAAGCCTATGTGACCTCGGTAAACGGCTGATGAATTCGATAGTCTATTCCAGCGATCATGGCGACGGAGCCGTCCCCGGCTCCGTGCTGTTAGTCGTTGAAGAGGTCGATCAATGCCCGACCGAGCATGTTCGCAATCAGGCAGTGAGGGTTCCTGGAAAGCAGGGCCACGATGTCCTCTCGCATCATGACCTCTGCTTCACCTCGCTCGACAAGCTGGATCAATGCAGTGTCCCGCCCAGCTGATCCATCGCCTTCGTCAGAGCTGTGATTGCCGCGTCCAACGTCTTCATCAGCGCAACATGATCGGGTTCGAGGTGCGGTGCTGCCACAGGCTGCTCACCAGTAGACTTGTTGCGCGCGCCATAGTTCATTCTGGGGTCCATCGCCTGCTCAGGGGTAAGGCCCTGCTCCAGGCGCTGCCGAATAGTCGCGCGCTTAATCGCAAGTTCCTGTGCCCAATCTGCGACGGTTTGAACTCTGCCGTTATAGGGCACGAGTGCGCTCGGCCTGCGACCCACGCCACGACCTTGGCCACGGGGCTTCGAAAGGCCGATTCCCCAGCCCAAGTCGGTGACGTTCTGCCTCTTCTTGCGGATGTTGTTCTGCTGCGTGGCGCGGTCGCTCCAGCGCACGTTACCGGGCTCGTAGTTGCCATCATTGTCGATTCTGTCGAGGCTGAATCCAGGACCTGGACGTGGACCGATGTGACCCAGGAAAGCAGGGAAGCCGGTGGTCGGGCTACGCCACTCTGCTGAGACCTGAATGCCACGCGCACCGTAACGCTTGTAGGCGATGTTTTTGGGGTTATGACAGCGATGGATTGCATTGATTAGCGCGCAATACTCCGCTTTAAAGTTCTTGGTTAGACTCGCCACTTTATCTCCCGGAGCGTGGGGTTCGTTGTTTCTGTTGTCCCGCTCTCTAGTTTTATTTATGCGCGTTAGTCCGCGCATTATCCGGGCATATAACCGACTAAACTGATGTCGCACGCGACGAAGTAGTCAGTCTGAATAACTAGAAGATGAAAACATCTTCTACCGGACGCGCTCTCATCCGTCATGCCGAGGGCGACAAACTAACTGCCTACTATTGCCCTGCTGGCGTGCTCACGATCGGCGTCGGCCATACGGGACCGGACGTGAAGCCCGGTATGCGGATCACGCAGGCGCAGAGCGATGCGCTGCTGAGTGCCGATCTGGCGAAGTTCGAGAAGGCAGTAGCGAACGCGGTCAAAGTGCCGCTGACACAGAATCAGTTCGATGCCCTGGTTTCGTTTACCTACAATCTCGGAGAGGGGAATCTCCGCGCCAGCACGCTCCTCAAGCGGGTCAATGCGGGCGACATGGCCGCTGCCGCTGCCGAGTTCGCAAAGTGGGACAAAGCAGGCGGAAAGGTGCTCTCAGGGCTTACGAAGAGGCGTGCGGCGGAAGCTGCGCTGTTCGCCAGGTGAGCGGCTACCGCAATCCGTTCGAGGCGCGCTGCGCTCGGGACCTGGGACCGGATTTCACCTACGAGGCGGTCAAGCTACACTACGTCCTGGAATGCACATATCTGCCCGACTTCATCGATCAGGACGGCAAGCGCATCGTGGAGGCAAAGGGCCTCTTTGACGCCGCCGATCGCCGGAAGATGCTCGCCGTAAAGAAGGCGTATCCGGCCTATTCCATCGAGATTTGGTTCACGAACCCGGACAAGACGATCAGCAAGGCAAGCAAAACGACCTACAGCGCGTGGTGCAAGAAGCACGGCTTCATCGCTAAGCAGGGTCCGCGTAAATAGTCGCGAACAGGATGCTTTAGGGCTGCTCAATCCTGTTCCCCCGGCCGGCTTCACTGGCCGGGGTTCACATTAGCGACTCGGCTCGCGCAGAAATCACCTGTTGCGCGAAAACCACGCCTTCGGACCTGCAGTCGAGTGCATCGCCATTGTCTTGAAAATGTAACACAGGCGACATAGCTGGGCCTCGCATCAAGCCGCGGTGCCGCTTCGAGCGGGCTTAACTGCGGCTTTGCCGGTCCCCCGCCCACAAAAGGGTGGGACCATATTCGGCGCGAAGCGCCCGGCGTGGACGAACGAGGTCCATCATGCCGTCCTTGATGCGGGGCGGGCTTTCTCGACACCGATGAGGTGTGGGGACGCCCGTGATCCGCATCGACCACCGCGTGTCCACACCTCCTCCGTGGTGAGATTGCCTCGTCACGTTCAGGAGAACACGTATGCCTTCTTTTCTATCGCAATTGCGCGAGGCCGCCGTCACGATCGGCGGCGTCAGCTATGCGCTGGACGATTACCCCGCACCCTACATAGACCACCTTCGCAGTCTGAACGATGACGATCTCGCCTACATCCGGGCGAACGTCGAGCAGGATGGCCACACGCCCGACACCGCCCCGTCGGACGTTTTCGAGATTTCCGATGTGAACAGAACGCTTTTAAATGGAAGGCGGTCCTACGTCGTCAGCATGGGCTCGGTGGAGCAGCATCACGTTGAGTCGTTCGATGGCGACCTGCTGTTCGACAGTGACCCCAACCATCCCGCTGGTATCGGGGCGGCCTGGTGCCGTGTGAACCTCGCCAATAGTGCCTGGGCTATCGACATCGATGGCTTCCAGGAAGGCGACGATCGCGCAATCGTTTGGTTCTTGTTCGGGCAACCTGATGATCTAGCGGCATTCCGGGCTGCAATGGGAATTGCAGCATGACGGGACGCTACGTTAAGCCGCCAGGCACTCCGCACAAGCGTCGGGTGACAAGGGCGCGAAAAAGCCGGGACGTTTCACTGCCTCGCCTCCGCTATCACAGCGAGGAGTTGGCCGACATGCGCTTTGATGAGCGCGAGGAGATCAGGGCCGTGCTCGACCGCTGGCGCTTCGACTAGGCTCTGGCCGTAGGGCATGGCCAGTCGCACTGGTCACGATGCCCTACGGCTTTCCCGCCCTGGTGTTGAGGGTTGTAAGGGTTTTGTGGGTTTGAGGGTTGCCTTCTTTAGCTCTGAGTAGTGGAAGAAGAGCGAAGCTCTATTGAATAGAATAACCCTTAAAATCCTTAATATCCTCAATTACTTCAACAAACCGCAGTAAACTGCGGTTCTCGTCCCCGCTCAGGGATTGAGGATGCGTTGAGGGAGTTGAGGGTTGGCGAGGCCAGAGCGCCGAAACGCCAATATAGACGCCCAAAACAACCCTGTCATATAAATAGAGTATGGAAGCGCAGACTGAGAAACTGCCGTTTCCGGCAGTCGGTCTCGCGCTTCTCTCCAAGAGAAAAGCCTTGTCCGTCTGCGTGTATCTCAGTCCGCGCAGACGGACTTTTCTTTGATTGGAGAACGCAATGTCAGAACAAGAAGGCGCAAAGCCTCACCTCGCCCTAGTCCCAGAGGCGAACACCACCTCGCAAAGCGATACCGCATCAACCGGCAACATGATCGACGCCGAGTTCGCGAACTACGGCGAGCGCATGGCGTGGATCATCACGCGGCTGACCGAAAGCAAGCTGCGCGGCGTCGGCATCGACAAGCACGCGACGCTCAAGCTGCTCGACATCAACGAGGATAACACCGCGCTCCGCGACTGGATGGCGCTCAACGACGTGATGGCCAAGCCTGCGTTCGACAAGCTGCTCGCGCGGGTCACACGAGAGAAACTGGTCTGGGATGCCCTTGGCTTCGTCCCCGTCGATGAAGTCGATTTCGTGCGCCAGTATGCCGAGGTGAAGAAGATCACCCTCACTCCGCGTGGCACGATCCATCGTGCTCGCGCAGTCGACGTCGGCGGTGACCGCGTGCAGGTGGAATCGATCACTGCGCTCAACTGCGACACATCGCGCGAAACCCGCCTCGTCTATGACGTGGCGAACTCGGAGGGCGACAACCTCGACAGCTTCGCGCGCGAACTGCGCCTCGTCTCGAGCAAGCTGAACCTGGGCTACCGCGATAACTTGATCGGTGACGCAATACAGACATGGCAGGAAGAGACATCGCGCAAGATCAAGGTCGATGCGCTGCTCGCCGTCCAATTCGTCAAGGGTAAGGCAACCGGGCCTGTCGGTCAGGACATGTGGGACGCGATGGAGCGTGCCTGCTTCAACACCGCTGGCGTGCGCCCCGGCTTCCCCACCGCCGTGGTCAAAAAGTTCATGTGGCAGATCAAGCGCAAGGCGCGAAACCTACCGGTTACGAACCACCTCATGCCTGTGCTGACCGGCGCGCAGGGCAAGGGCAAAACCGAGTTCGTGAAGGCGATGACGAAGCCGCTTCGCGACCTAATGCGCGAGGTCGATTTCGGTATGCTGACGGACGGTAAGACCACCGATATTTGGTCCGCCCTGATCCTGTTCATCGATGAGATGGGGCACTTTACCAAGGCGGACGTGGATCGCGTGAAGAACGTCATTACCACTACCGAATTGTCGATCCGAGCTATGCGTCAGAACCACAGCGCGGTTATTCGCAATGCGGCTACGCTTATCGGCTGCTCGAACAAGAGCCTGGGCCAGCTGATCCGCGACGAAACCGGCGGTCGCCGGTTTGCAGAATTGGAGTGGAGCAACTCACCTGATTGGGAGGCCAGCAACGCCTTGGATTGGATGCTGCTCTGGCAGAGCGTGGACGAAGACGGACCTGATCCGCTCATCGCGGCAGGCATGACCGACGTTCTGCGCGATCAGCAGGAAGCGAACCGCAACCAACACCCGGTCGAGATTTGGGCGCGCGAATATGGCCCCACGCTCAAGCAATGGGCACGTGCCAGCGACATTCACGTCACCTACCGCGAGTGGGAGCGCGATGCTTTCCCGCGCCACGACACCAGCCAGACGCTGTTCGGTCGCACGATGACGCAGCTCATTGGCACCATGCCCGACTTCCCGCTGGAGAAGAGCCAAACGAGCAAGGGCGTCGTCTACCGCTTCGTCCGGAATGGAAGTGCGGCATGAACGACGAGCAGGCTCCAATCCGCATACTTTACGGCGCATCGGTCATGCAGGAAGGTGCCGCGGCTGAGATAAAGGCTGCATGGAAGAGCGTCGGCTAATAAAATCGTGATGGGGCGAGCGCCGGTAGAATCCGCGCTCTAGCCCCATCAGATTGCAGGAACCGCCGTCGTTTCAACGGTCCGTGTGGCGCTGGCCATTATTACAACTACTGTGCGCCATTCGACGCGAGCGATGTTTACAAAACGACGTGCCAAAGTGGTCACGAGAGCAGTTAGTTTTTTCATTAGCGTTCTCCTTTTCCGAATAAGACGTTTATCAACGCGTGGAGGACGTAATGCAGAACCAAATGAACTAGTAACAAACTCCAACTATGGGCCAGACCTCCCGTGAGGAACTGATGGCGATCCTATAGACGATTTTGCCTCGGAAGGCAAGACGCCGGATTTTTTGCGTGTCTCCTTGTCGAAGTCGGCGCGCCTCTACGAAGCTCCCGATCTACACCGCGTGCTTGGCGTAGATCATGGCCGCAACGGCCAGCGCCGGAAACGGCAAGCGCCAGACCACCAGAGCCGCAAAAGCAATCCAGGGATGGCCGGAAGTGGCGAAAATCCTGACGGTTTCCACCTCTTTGGACGAAGCCGCCGCAGCACGGGGTCGAGATACAGGCATAGGCATGACGCTATTGTCGCCCACACAGAACAAATAGCAAACCATGAACAGCGGCCATTTCCGCCCGTTGGCCCCGCGCCGCCATAGAGAAGCCCCGCGATCGGCAGCACGATCACGGGGCTAAGGGTGCGACCTCTCGGGCTATGCGGCCCTGGCGAGGACCTGCTTCAAGGCGGGGTAGAACTTCTCCTCCTCCCACCTGACGCGCTGATCGAGCGCACGGGCCAACGGCGAGAACACGTCGAGGAAGCCTTTCCGATCTTCCCAGACCTGCGCGGGGGGCCAGCTACTGTTGCAAGCGATGAGTTCACGACGCCATTGCAGTAGCTCGTCATGGTAGCGCCGAACGATATCCAGAGGCAGCCGCGTCTCATAGCCCGTCATAAGGGCGGCTTCTTCTTTACAGTGCGCGTTCACTACTTTCGAGAGCGATAGTCTCAGCTTGTTCAGCTCACCGCTTGATGCCGGTGTGCCTGTCTTCACGAGCGCGATAACGCGGCTTGCGATTGAGGCCATCTCCTGGTGCTCGTCGGTGAATCGCACGTTCATTTTCTTAGCCTCCCCAAGAGCGATTGGTCGAGATTCGCTCTAAGGCTCGGACATTCCACGAATTAGTTGATGGAAGTTAAAGGGCCTGATCTGGTTTAGTGTCCGCACGATCAGCCGTTTTCGCTAAAGCCGGACGCCCGAGGCGAGCCCCGCAGGCCATCATTTGACCTACGGGGCTGTATCGGCGCGCGAGCTTCGCAGAACGGGCTTGTAGCGGGCTCCTAGCGCGTCAGCGGGGCTTTACGTCCCTGACTTCGCGGATGCTGGCGCTGAACTGTTCAGCCCAGCCGTCGATCCGACTGCTAAGGTCGCCGGCCATTTTCTCAAGCGCGTGTTCAATCCGCTCCTGACCCTTCTCGATCGAGTGCAGCTGGGTTTCCAATTTGACGATGCGTTCAACGTCACCGCTGCGGCTGCGCTCCAGCTGATCGACTTTCTGGCGCTCGTTGTTCACCTTGTGCTCCAGCGCCTTGAAATCGCGGTCCAAGCTGTCGTGGATCGGCTTGTGGACCTTCTCGAACTCCGCGACCTTCTTGCTAATGCTGTTCGAAAACAGCGCCAGCGCACCACTCACCAACATCGCAAAAGCAAGGATTGGAGTCCAAAACTCGAACGACGTTGGGTTCGGAACCGCCAGTGTAGGTGCGGGAACGGTTGTCTCCGTCCGCATAACCACAGGCGTCCCTTGCGCCACCGTCGTGGGGTTCTGAACCGGATGAGTGGTGTGCGGCTCGGCCATGTTACTTTACCAGCGCGTCGATGATCGGAACGAGCACCGCCGCAATGGTGCCTGGAACGCCCAAGCGGACGATCAGGGTGGCGATGTAGCCTTGCGCTGCTGGAACGTGCCAGATCGTCTTTGCGACGTTCACGAGGCCGTTTGCCACGTCCTTGAGGAAGTTGGGCTTATCGGCAACTTCGGGCTTCTCGGATGCTGGAACAGCAACCGACGTTTCAATCTCATTCGCCATCGGTGTTGCCCTCCACTACTGGAGTGGTCGGAGTGGCGACTGATGCATCTGGATCGACCGGAGTGGTCCAGTTAGCGCACTGGATGCCCAGATTCGTCATGCCGTTGTAGACAGCCGAAACGCCGATGCCGAAGAAGTTGTCGTCATGTGGGCCGTTGGCGTTGATGTCTGCCATCTGCTGATGCAGGGCGATGAACTCTTCGCTTTCAACGATTGGCTTGAGCACCTGATACAGCGCATCACGGGCTTGAGCCGCCTGATAAGCCTTGCGGCGCTCGTAGAGTGCAAGCTGGTCGCGCATTGCCTGCGCCTGCTCGTCAGTAATAGTAGTTGTGTCGGTCACGGGGGTTTCTCCCTCTATCTTGCGTGTCCTCTATTTACGCGGAGACACGGGTCGCGATTGCTCAGTAGAACTGCTGACCTACTGGAATGCCGGTTACGTCCACGACGAACAGGCTGAGTGCTTGATACCAATCATCGGGCGGGTCTTGTGTCGTAGGTCCAACCGTCACGTCATCGTAAGTGACTTCTCTGGTGCGAACTGTCTGTCCGCCGTCCAAGATCAAGCCGCCATACAGCTTGCCATTGTTGTTCCAGCGTTTGGTGTTTCCAGGTGGAGGGTTATCCTCGTCACGGATGATCGGACCACCGCCACCCCCAAAATACTGAACCCCACCGGCAATGCGGTGTCCGGCGAAGTTGCCCTGACAGAAAGCCAATTGCTTGCCGCCATAGGTCACGGCCTGCTCACCACTATGAACTACACCACCAATCAGGTCGGTGACGCGCATCACGCGCTGACTGGTCGAGAAGATGATTTCGTTGGTGTCCTCCTTGCGGATTTCCACGCCGAAATTGGTAGCCGGATAGGTGTTGCTGCGCTCAAAGACATAGTAGTTGAAAGGCGTGCCCACGGGGCAGTTGCCCACCGCGTAGATGCGTTGCCCATTACCAGCCCAGCTACCCGCATAAGCTGCCGCATAGCCCTCGCCACCACCGAGTGCCACAAGTGCGTTCGTGTAGGTGTTTGTAGTTGGAACCAAGAGGCTGTTGGGCGACGTGTTGCCTACCTTACGAGCCTCAACGTATGAAGTGCCAGATACTCGCAAGACGTAGATCAACATGCTCTGGTTGATCTGTAGCTTACCGTTCTGGTCGTAAATCTCGATGCCTGCTGCCATAGTCTACTACTTAACGGATGCCATACATGATCGTCTGGACAGGACGATTGTAGGTATTGCCGTTGATGTATTGGACAGGACGCGGGTAAGTCCAAGTCAGGGTGTTGCCACTGATACTCCAGGTGGCGTCGTAACCATCGCTGGAGAAAGCGCCGTCGATGCGACACCAGAAGACCACATGATTCGCATATTGTGTGAACCTGACGTCCGTGATGCTGCCCGATTGCACGTCGCCCGTGTAGTTCGCACCCGCTGGTGCCCACCCAATGGTCGCTGTTCCGAGGAACTTGACCACTGGAGTGGTGTTGTCGAACGTCACTGTGCCATCGGGGAGGCCGACCCATAGACCGCTCATCTTAGAACCTCCCCAGCTTCACACAGGGGTTGCCGTTCGGGTAGTAGGTGAACACGCCATACTGGTTGATGACCGTTCGACCGTTACCGTCGCTGCCTGTGATTGCCACGTCGCCAACGATGTCTACGCCACCACCGCCGTTCGCGTCCGCATGGACTGTCATCTGTGCGCGTCCGTTGCCCGCGACTGCCTGCACCTGCCAATAAGCGGATGCCTTGCCGTTCAGGGTGCTGATTGCGCTTTCCGTGGTCGAAACGCGCGCCATGACGTTGCTGTCGATGACCTTCTGCGCCTTGATCTCTGCGTCGGTTGCCTGACGCATCACCACGCGGTGCCACACGCCACGGAAGAAGCCGAAGTTCGTCTCGCCTTGGAAGCCGGACCAACCGGACATGAGGTAGAAGTTCGCCTGCGTGCTATTCGCACCATTGTAGAACATGGTCGAGAACTGACGGTTGGCCGTGCCAATGTCGCCAAAACGCCCAGCCGTGTCCGCGTTAGTCGCGAAGCCGTAGCTTACGGAATAGCCGTTGTTGAAGTTGCAGTGGATGCCAGACCCACTCCAATTTCCGTCCTCGCCCGTGATGTCCACATCAAAGACATACCAACCGGGTGCGAGATTATAGACGGCCTGCGTCACACCATTGTTGATGCCGTTGCGATCAATCTGGAGAGGTGCAGGAGCGCCGTAGCGGCTGGCGCGCCCGCTAGGGCCAATAAACGCCCCGTTGTCCTGCGACCAGAGGCCCCAATAGGGAGGAAGACCACCGCCCCAACCTGGCGCGTTGAAGATGCCGTTGCGAAGCAGGTTGTTGCTGTCGTTGGAGACCTGAGCCTCAACCACGCTTGTGCGGCTGCTGATCGCGCTATCCGCGTTGGATCGGGTCGTCTCCTCCGTGCGGAGCCGCGCGTAGAGGCTGCTATCCGTGCCGAGTGCAAACATGCTCTCTGCCGTGTTCAGGCGATTGCTGAGCGCACCGTCCGCGTTAGCGCGAGTTGTTTCCTCCGAACCAATACGAGCGTTGGCCGTGACCAGATCGGCAGTGGCCTTCTGAGCCTTGATTTCACCATCAGTCGCTGGACGCACATTGGCAGAGAACCAGCGAATGTAGTGGTAGTTGATTGGCGCGAAGCCGCTCCAACCCTGCATACAGTGGAAGTTGTCCACTGCGATTGTTGCCTGGAACAGCTTGCTAAAGCGACGACGGTAGAAACCGCTTCCGCTGACCGTGCCGTTGACATCGGGATCACGCGCGAAGTCGAGGTTGTAGACACCACTCAGGGTGAGACCTGCGCCCTGCAAGTTGCCGTCCAGCAACTCGATTTCGGCTTCCATAACGAACCAGCCATCGCGCACGTTAATTGGGCTGACCATCCAGCCGTGTTCCTGGTTGGCATCGACAATCGACAGGACGGTGTAGCCACCGGATGCACCAGGGCTGAGTTCGCGATTGGCCAACATGCGCGTTGCGCCCTTTATCCACCAACTCCAGCCGTTTGGCAGTTCGTTGCCATCGCTCCACATCGAGAAGCGGTTGTTCTTGACTAGGCTCGAACCCGACGTTGCCACCGCGTTCGCCTCAAGCGCAGTGGAACGGCTGCTCAACGCACCGTCGGCGTTTGCGCGGGTCGTTTCCTCGGTGCGAACACGAGCATACAGATTGCTGTCTGTGCCCAGATTCAACATGCTCTCTGTGGTGCTGATGCGACCCGAGAGTGCGCTGTCTGCATTGCTGCGGGTTGTCGCTTCGTCGGTGATGCGCGCATTAGCGGATGTCGCGGACTTGGCCGCGTTTAGAGCAGCGCGGAAGTCGCTTTCGCTGCCGTCGCAGCACTCAACGATGGGGCGACCAAACGCCTGATATGCGCCGTTCTGAGCATAATACTGATAGGCGCGATGGACAGGCTGAGCACCGTCTGGACGGAAGCAATAGTTGGAGCCTCCAACAATCTGGTCACCAGTCAGTGTATCATAGACACCTGCGCCATCGTGGCTCTTGCCCGACGAGTTACGTGGGAAGATGTAGCCGACGAACAGATACCAACGATTGGGGGTCATGTTGCCATTGCTGGCAATCGCCCAATAGGGGTTGTCCGCTCCGGTCGTCGTGTTCAGAATACAGACGCCCTCCGTGCCCCAATAGGACTGTCGACCAGCAGCGCCAAGGTGCGCGATCGGTAGGATGAAGCGGTATGTCTTGTCTGGGTCGAGAGGTGCGGCAAACGGGCCAGCATTCCAACCACCGGCTGCGCCGCCGCCGGCGTCGGCCTGAGCAAGCCACACGTCACCCGAACCACCATCTGGTGCCTTGATGTTGTCGTTGCCGCCGTCTGGAAGTGAGTAGATGACGTTCTGCGCGCCGCCGTTAAGGCCCCAGGGAATGCCCGCACCCTTCTTCCACCAACTCAGGTCGATCATGTTGCGACGATTGTTGTCCAACAGCGTCTTGAGCGCGGAACCGGCAGTGCCAGCGAATTGGCTTTCCGTGGTGCTGATGCGGGTTGCGAGAGCACTATCGGCGGTCGAGCGGACAGTGGCTTCATCATTCACGCGCGCATCAACGGTAGCGATTGCGCCGCTCATGCCCGAGGGCTGCTGATACGCCATCTGCGCTTCTAGCGTGCTGGAGCGGTTGCCAAGTGCGCTGTCTGCCGTGGCACGGGCGGTTTCTTCGTTGCCAATGCGCGCGACCACCTGGGAAGTGATTAGGCGATCACTACCGGGGCTGTAAGCGTTCCACTCCGTGGTGTTGGTCTTGACCAGACCAACGTAGGGGCGGCTAACCCAGACGTAGCCGTCTTGCGACACGTCATACATGCGAGCACCAAAGCGGGCCGAAACCGTGCCGGGAGGAGCCTGGACGCACTTGTTACCCGTGATGTCATGGGTGTTGATGTCCTGGCCACCTGCGTTCATGCGAGCACCGAAGTTCTCACCCGCGTAACCAGTTGATCCGCCGTTTGCGTCGTAGAAGAACAGAGTAACCCAAGCGCGGCAGCGGTGGTTGGAAGTCAGCGCGTAAACCTGGTAAAACTCGCCTGCTTGAACTGCGAATCTCTCACTCAGGATTTCTGCCTGTAGGCTACCGCCTCCGGCCGACTGATACATGGTCAGGTTGTTTTCAACGCCGCCAATCATGTAGGCAGCACCTGCGCGGTTGCGGTCAAGGATCGCGCCATTTGGTGCGTAGTTGAGGAACCAGCCCTCTGTTGTCGCAAAGGCAGTGTTGGCAACGAGGTTGCCGCTGTTCGTCTGCCTCGCTTCAAGGGCGGAAGCACGGTTCGCAAGTGCGCTGTCGCGGTTGGCGCTGGCAGTTGCCTCGTCCGTGATGCGGGAGGACAAAGTGCTGTTCTGGTTTGGACCGTTGTAGACAGTCGCTTCGATGGTGTTCAGGCGGTTGCCGAGTGCGCCATCGCGGTTCGTGCTTGCTGTTGCCTCGTCAACGATGCGGCCAGCCATCCAGCTACCTTCGGTGCCGTTTAGCTTGGCTTCCGTGCTGCTGATGCGGTTCGCTAGTGCGCTGTCCTGATTGGAACGAGTGGTCGCTTCGTCGCTGATCTTCGCCGCGTTGTCATATTCGCCCGTTACCTCACGGAAGAACCAACCAGCGATGACGTAACCCGCATTGGCGGGGCAACCGTCGATGTTGATGCGCGGACGCACCCAATAGCCGGTAGAGCTGCTGACGAGGTTGTCGTCCATCTGGAGGTCGCTGGCGTAGCAGTGCCAAGCGCCATTGGGGATTTGGCCATAGAACGGCTGGGTTGCCTCTGGCGGGTTTGCGGTCGAACCAAGGTAAGCACTCTCGGTGTGGGCCGCGTTATGGCCTTCCCAATAGACGCGAGCCGCGCCGCCGTAACCGTTTGGTGCCGACCACTGCCAGACCCAGAAGCCTGCGCGATAACGCTTGCCCGGCGTGGTCTTAATCCAGCCGTTTGGATCCATGTAGAGGTAAGAGCCAATCGCGCCCGCGCCAAAGGAGATACCAGCACCCTTAACGTGGTTAGCCTCCCAACCTGCGCCCTGGTTGCGACCGGACTGCTGAGTGTCGAAGCCCCAATTGGTTTCGCGTGTTTCGAAGCCGGGGAAGGCTTTCGCGACCTGCTCGTTGAGGTAGGTGGACTTGCTCTCCAGCGTGGTAGCGCGGGTGGCAATCGCGGTGTCGCGATTGACGCTGGCAGTCTCGTTCGTGTCCACCTTGGCATTGACGGCGTTGGCGAAGTTCTCCTGACTGCCCATGCGGGTTTCCAAGCCGGAAGTGCGGGTCGCAAGTGCGCCGTCTGCATTGCTGCGAGCAGTAGCTTCGTCATTGATGCGCGCCTGTGCGGCGTTGGCTGTGACGTTGGCAGTCTGAGCGAGGATTTCAGCGCCGGACGCAGGGCGAACAATGGCACGATACCAAGTCAGCGTCTTCGCATCGGTGGGCGCGAAACCATCCCAGGCGTTCATTAGGTGCCAGTTAGTCGCTGCCGTGTAGGTCAGGTTCACCAGCTTGGAGAAGTGACGACTACCGGCCTGCGTGTCGCTCGTCACACCATTGGTGTCGGCCTCGCGAGCGAAATCGAGGTTGGCCTGTCCGTGGATCGACAAACCGGAACCACGCCAGGAACCGCTCTCCAACGAAACCTCAGCTTCGAGAACATACCAGCCAGCAGGAATGGTCAGGGCGTTGCCGCCAGTCCATTGAGCCAAGCCGCCGTTCGCGCCAGCACCAGTTGTCACGCGAGCCGCCCAGACATTGCCGATTTTGCCCGCTGCAACACGCCACACATCGCCGCCATTCCATAGCGACCAGTAGCTTGGGAGCGGCTGACCATCGGGCCACACGCTGAACGTCGGGTTCGGATCGAGCGCGCCGCCGGCTGCGCCGTAGCTGGCCTCAATCGATGTCGTGCGATTTGCCAGTGCGCCGTCTGCATTCGCGCGAGCAGTGGCTTCGTCATTGACCTTGGCCTGAGCAATGCTCGCCGCAGTGCCATTGGTCGTGTAATCAGCCTCGATAGTCTGGAGGCGATTGCTCAGCGCACCATCGGCGTTTGCGCGAGTGGTGGCCTCGTCATTGACCTTGGCCTGAGCGATGTTCGCCGCTGCGCCGTTCGTCGTGTAGTCGGCTTCGATGATTTGAACGCGGTTGCTGATCGCGCCGTCTGCGTTGGCGCGGGTAGTTGCCTCGTCGGCGATCTTAGCCAGCGCCGTGGAGCGAACAGCGGCTGAGCTATCGCCCGCAACGTATGGATTCCAAGCCTGCTGATCGGCACGAACAGAACCTGCATAGGGACGCAGGAACCACATCCAGCTATCGCTCTGGCCTTCGTTCGTGTCCCACTTGCCAATCCAGAGGGTCGCAAACGTCGCGCCACTTGGAGCAGTTGCGTTGGGGAAGCCAATCTGGGTGAAGCCCTCGATGTCACGACCGCCTGTGGAGACGACTTGCGGACCCGTGTAGTTGGAGCCGAGATCGGCTCCATTGGCGTCAAACCACTGGACAGACACTTCCACACGCGCACGATGGGCCGCAACGAAGGCGTAGAACTGATAGTGCTGGTTCTGCGTGACTGTGATGGGCGAGAAATTCCAAGCACCACCCGACGTTAGGCCGACAGAGCCATTTCTGCCGTTCTGGTGAAGCGTAAGGACGTTGTCGCCCCTTGGGTGCCAATCATCTGACGGCTGATTAACGCCGCGACCGTCCACTCCCGCAGGGCCGTTCGCGGTCCAGCCCGTGTAATCGCCACCAGCAAAAGCGGTGTTCAGAAGTAGGTTGCCGCCGCCCTGTGCGCGAGCCTCAAGGCTGGCAGCGCGGGTCGCGAGTGCGCCGTCCGCATTGCTTCGCGCAGTGGCTTCGTCGCTGATCTTTGCCGTGTAATCTCCGCGATCCGTGTTCGCCTGCGTGACCACACTATCAATGCGCTGACCCAATGCGCCGTCTGCCGTGCTGCGGGCAGTCGCCTCGCTGCTGATCGCGGTGGTGTTGCCGCCCACTGTCGTCGTGAGGGTGTCGATGCGCTGACCCAATGCAGTGTCTGCATCCGAACGCGCCTTCGTCTCGCTGACCAGAGTGGTGGTGTTGCCATTAACGGTGGTGGTCAGGCTGTCGATGCGCTGACCCAGAGCGGTATCGGCATTGGTCAGCGTTGTGACCTCGCTCGTGATCCTGCTGTTGATCGTGCCCTTGTCCGAAGCTGCGGTGCTCTCAACAGTGTCGATGCGCTGGCTGAGTGCGGTGTCGCCCTGAACGCGCTGCGTCGTTTCCGTGCCGATTGCGGTGTGGGCTCCGTCTGCACGACCCTGGGCAGTTTCTACCTTGGTCGTGAGCGTGCCTTCTGCGCCCTTGGCGCGAGTAACTTCAGCGGCGAGGTCGCTGCCAATCTGGCCTGCTGCCGCCGCGGCGTCCGTTCCTGCCTTCTTCGCGTCTGCGATGGTTGGAACAAGATCGGTCCGGACCTGGGCTGCACTGGCACTCGCCTGCGCGGCCTGCGTCGCGGCATCGGCTGCTGCCTGCTTTGCTGCATCGACCTGTGGGATTAGATCGGTGCGGACTGTTGCTGCATCCGCCTTCGCGTCGTTTGCGGCCTGCTGGGCAGTAGCGACAGCACCCTGGAGTTCAGAGCGCGCTGTTGCCACTTCCTGCTTGGCTTCGCTTGCGTCGGCCTGAGCATCGGCAACAGCGGCATCAATCACCGCCTTGGTAGCGGCGATCTGATCGCGCACGGGCACGACGTTGCCGTTGGTGTCTGTTGTTGCCCCCTAAAGGCCTGACGGGGCCTCGCTGGTTTGCGCGATGTACTCGCGGGGTGAACGATAGGCCAGAGCGCGATGCGGATGCACCTCATTGTAGTGGGCGAGCCAGCCTGGCA
>Ga0160428_1000069_pt1 | contig 127719 bp, 133 predicted proteins | sample SolpanmetagenomM_FD_108198 | JGI IMG/M metagenome (GOLD analysis project Ga0160428, IMG submission 108198) | Solar panel surface microbial communities from Lawrence Berkeley National Laboratory, California, USA - M | ecosystem: Engineered > Built environment > Solar panel > Unclassified ...
ACCAGCACCGCCGGCGTTTCCTCGCCGCCGGGCGTGGTGATGGCGAAGGCGGCGATGTCGCCGGCCTTGAAGCCGGGCAGCTGTTCGACCGCCCATTCGATATCCTGCGGCCAGTGGTTCTTGCCATTGACGATGATCATGTCCTTGGCGCGGCCGACGATATAGATGTAGCCGTCCGACATATAGGCCATGTCGCCGGTATCCAGCCAGCCGTCGACCAGGCAGGCGTCCGTCGCCGCCTGATCGCGGAAATAGCCGACCATCACCGACGGACCCCTGCACCACAATTTGCCGATCGCGCCGTCGGGCAGCGGCGTGCCGTCCTCTTCGCGGATCTCGACCGCCATGTCGCGCACCGGCTTGCCGCAATTGACGATGGCGCGGAAGCGCTGCGGGCGCGGCCCGTCGTTGGCGGCGATCGAGTCGCCGCCGCCCGACAGCTGCGTTTCCTCGACCAGTTCCACGCGGATGCCTTCGCCCGGCGGCATCAGCGACACCGCCAGCGTCGCCTCGGCAAGGCCATAGCTCGGCAGGAAGGCGCTCGCCTTGAACCCGGCGTCGGCGAACGCATCGACGAACGCCTGCATCACGTCGGGACGTATCATGTCGGCGCCATTGCCAGCGACCCGCCAGCGGGACAGGTCGAACCGCTCGCTCGCCTTGGTTTGCGACGACATGCGGCGCGCGCAAATGTCGTAGCCGAAGGTCGGCGAATAGCTGAGCGTGGTGCCGTCGTGCCGGCTGATCATGTCGAGCCAGGCGAGCGGACGGCGCGCGAAATCCTCGGTCTTGAGATAGTCGGTCGAGACCTGGTTGGCGATCGGCGACAGGAAACAGCCGACGAGGCCCATGTCGTGATACCAGGGCAGCCAGCTGATGCAGCGATCCGTGCCGTCCGCCGCGATCTCCATGCCGTGGCTGTGCGCCGCCAGATTGTTGAGCAGTGCGTGATGGGTCACCGCGACACCGTGCGGAAAGCGGGTCGAACCGCTGGAATATTGCAGATAGGCGATCGCCTGTCCGTCCGCCCGCGGCAATGCGGTTTCGGGCGCGGCGCGGGTGGCGAATTCGGACCAGTCGATCCCCTCGACGCCGGCGAGGCGGGCCGCCTCGTCCGCCATGGCCGCCAGTTCGGGCGGGAAGATCAGCATCCTGGGGTCGCAGCTCGACAGCTGGACCCGCAGCTGCTCGATGTACGAATCGCGCCCGCCGAACGACGTCGGCAGCGGCAGCGGCACCGGCCAGGCGCCCGCATAGACGGTGCCGAAGAACAGTGCGGCGAACTCCGCACCCGTTTCCGCGACCAGCGCGATCCGGTCTTCGGGCCGTACGCCGGCCGCGATCAGGCGATGTGCCATGGCGATGGCGTCGCTGCGCAGTTCGGCAAACGGATAGGCGCGGGCGAGCGCGCCACGCGCGTCGTGGAAGTTCAGGCCACGCACGCCGCCGGCGGCATAATCCAGCGCTTCGCCCAGCGTCGCGAAATCCGCATAGCGGCGCGGCAGGGCATCCAGCGTCGGCGTGGAGGTCGGCGTCAGCGCGGACTGGTCGTTCATGAAATATCCTGTTCGCTGGCCGCGACCCGCGGCTGTCGTAATGTTACCGTATAACGCACGATCGGCGTTCTAATTCCGGTGGCAGTGTGGCAACAACATGGCCGTGCGCGGCGACACCCAAAACGAACGGCGATCCGAACGCCGCCCGCCGCCGCCGCTCGATGCCGCCGCGCTGGATCGGCTGGCGCTCCGCTATGTCGAACGGTTCGCCACCACGCGCGGCAAACTCGCCGATTACCTCCACCGCAAGATCCGCGAACGGGGCTGGGACGGCGATCCCGCCGATCCGCACACGCTGGCGCAGCGGATGGCCGATCTCGGCTATGTCGACGACCGCCTATACGCCGAAAGCAAGGCCGCCGCGATGGGGCGCAAGGGGCTCGGCGCGCGGCGGGTGACGATGGCGTTGCGCCAGGCGCATATCGACGCGAGCGACGCCGAACGGCTCGCGCCTGCGATCCGCGACCAGGCGCATGCCGCCGCGCTGACCTTCGCGCGCCGCAAGCGGATCGGGCCATTCGGCGCGGCCGGCGCGGACCGTGCGGTGCAGGAACGTCAGCTTGCCGCAATGGTGCGCGCGGGCCACGATTTTCGACTGGCACGCCGCATCGTCACCGCGGTCAGCGAGGAAGATCTGGCCGATTCGTGGTAAACGGTTCTTTCGCAATTGCAGCAGCGGCGAATGGTGCTAGCGTACCTGCAACAGGGGTGCAGTGATGCGTAGCGAGCCGCGACGTGAGGGCGACGAGCGCGACGACGGGATGTCGCCCGGCGAACGGAGCGCCGTGGATGGCGTTCCCGTGCAGGATGACGGCGCGATCCCGGTCGCCGGTGTGGTCAAATGGTTCGATGTCACCCGCGGTTTCGGCTTTGCGGTCGCGGACGATCCGACGCTCGGCGATGTGCTGATTCATTTTTCGGTGCTGCAGTCGCATGGCCGCCGCAGCCTGCCCGAAGGGGCACGGGTGGAAACATTGTCGGTGCAGCGCGGTCGAGGCTTCCAGGCGCGCGAGGTGCTGACGATCGACCTCAGCAACGCGGTCGAAGAGGTCGCCCGGCCGCCGCGCACCATCGACCGGACCGATCCGGTCGCGCTGATCGATAGCGCCGGGGATTTCGAACCGGTGACGGTGAAGTGGTTCAACCGGCTGAAAGGCTATGGTTTCCTGGTCCGCGATACCGATGGCAGCGACGTGTTCGTCCATATGGAGACGCTGCGCCGCGCCGGGATCGCCGCAATCGAGCCGGATCAGCGGCTGCGTGCCCGCATCTCCGATGGCCGCAAGGGGCCGCTTGCCGTGGTGGTGGAGGAATAGGCGCGTGATCGCAACGACAAGGCTCGCGGCGGCGGCGCTGCTCGCGGTGCTGGGTGGCTGTTCGGGTCAGGGCGGATCGGCCGACGGCAGTGCCGACGCGGCACAGGGGCAGGCTGCCCGTATCGCGGTGACGATCGCCGGCGCCAACGGCCGCCACGTGTTCGATGTCGAGCGCGCCGTGACGGTGGCGCAACAGGCGCAGGGCCTGATGTACCGCACCGACCTGAAGCCCGATGGCGGCATGCTGTTCTATCCCTATCCGCCGGAAGGGGGTGCCCCGCGCGAGGCGAGTTTCTGGATGAAGAACACGCCGACTCCGCTCGACATCCTGTTCATCCGTGCCGACGGAACGATCGCGACGCTGGCGGAGAACACGTTGCCCTATTCACAGGCCGAGGTGAAATCCCGCGAACCGGTGAGCGCGGTGCTGGAACTGGTCGGCGGCCGCGCGGCCGAACTGGGCATCGCGGAAGGCGACAGGGTCAGCTGGGCAAAGTGACGCGGCGGGGGCCGCTCCGCGATGCCCGGCCGGCTTCGCGAGCGGGCGTTCCTTGCATCGTCCATCATCGCCTGCCGCCTGGGATCCACGGCCGCGTCCTTTCGCCGCCAGTGCGACTTTCGTGACTTTCGGCAATGCCGCCCCGGCCGCGCGGCGCGAATCTCGTCGATCGCCGGTTGAAGGCCGCGTGGTAGACGGGTAAGCGCGAAGGCATCATGGGCATCAACCTCAATCCCTTCACCTGGTGGAACGGCGCATCCTGGGGCACGATGCTCTACGGCCTGCGCGGCATGAAGCAGATGGGCACCGATTCGATCGGCAACGCCTATTTCGAAGGGGGCCAGGACACCAACGGCCGTGCTCGCCGCTGGGTGATCTACGAAGGTGCCAACGATGCCAGCCGGGTGCCGCCCGAATGGTTCAGCTGGCTGCACCATCACATCGACGATGTGCCGGATCGCGCGCTGCCACCGGTGCGTGCCTGGCAGAAGCCGGCGGTGCCCAACATGACCGGTACGCCACTGGCCTATCGCCCGTCGGGATCGCTGGAAAAGGGCGGCAAGCGCGCGGCCGCGACCGGCGACTACGAAGCCTGGACGCCGGAAGGGTGACGCGACGCTGGCTCGCTGCCGGCGTGCTGCTGGTGGTGCTGGGGCTGGCCGGCGTCTTCGGCTACCGGGCGCTGCATCGCCCGTCGCCGAATGGGCAGGCGGTGGCCGCGCAGGATATCGCCGCCGACGGGGCGGACAAGGGCGATACGATCGAAACCGTCGCGACCTCTGACGTCGCGGTGCCGACCGGCGGTACGCCGATGGCCGAACGGGTCGCGGTCGTCGGACTGCTCAACAAGCGCAACGGCGTCAGTCGCGAGGTCACGTTGAAGCCGGGGCAGGCGGTGCGGGTGGGCGATGCCATTATCCGCCTGCGCGCCTGCGAACAGACCGCACCGTGGGAACAGGATCGCCTGACCGGCGCCTTCGTGCAACTCGATGTGCGGGGCAGCGACCGGCATTGGCGACGCGCCTTTTCAGGCTGGCTGTTCAAGGAACGGCCGGCGCTGAACGTCGTCCAGCACCCGGTTTACGACGTCTGGACCAAAAGCTGTGCGATGAGCTGGCCGGACACCGGGCCCGACACGACCGTGCTGGGCGGCGGTGGCGAAGGCGCAACGCGATCGAGCGCCAAAAAGTCGCCGGCAGCGGACGACGGCGACGCTCCGGAGGCGGATGAGCCGATCGCACCGGCCAGCGCGCCGGCAAGCAACACGTTGTAATCCGCTTTGCTCACCTCGATCGCGCCGAGCGATGCGAGGTGTGGCGTCTGGAACTGGCAATCGAGCAGTTCGAAGCCGCCGACCTTGAGCCGGGCGACCAGCCAGGCGAGCGCGACTTTCGAAGCGTCGGTGCGGCGGCTGACCATCGATTCGCCGAAAAAGGCGCGACCCAGCGCCAGGCCATACAGGCCGCCGACCAGCTCGTCCCCCTCCCAGCATTCGATCGAGTGGGCGAACCCGAGCCGGTGCAGCGTGGTGAACGCCTGTTCGATGCCGCCGTTGATCCAGGTTTCGGGCCGATCCGCGACGCTGTCGGCGCACAGCCGGATGATCCGTTCGAACGCGTCATCAGCGGTGACGCGGAAGCGATCCCGCGCGATCGTCTTCCTCAACGACTTCGACAATCGAAAGCCGTCGAGCGGCAGGATGGCGCGGCTACGCGGTTCAACCCAATAGACGCTGTCCGCGTCGCGGTGATCCGCCATCGGAAAGACGCCGACCGCATAGGCGCCGAGCAACACTTGCGGGTCCAACATCTCCATTGCGGGCGCAAGGTGGCGTGCCGAACGCGGCGTGGCAAGATGGGCTCAGCGCGTCAGGCGTCGCTCGACCATGGTCCAGAGATGCGAAAACGCAGCGGCGGCAGGCGACCGCGGCGCATAGGTGGCGACCGGCGCACGGTGATCCGCCATCGCCTCGACCGCGCTCGCCATCGGTACGATCGGCCAGTCGGGCTGCGCCGCCAGCGCATCGGCATGCAGGCGCCGGCGGCGATCGACCATCATGTGGACGGGCAGCACCGGCACCTTGCCGCCCAGGTGGCGCACCACCTCGTCATGCGCGCGCTGCGCCAGCGGGGACGGGATGACCGGCAGCACGATGATGTCCGCGGCGCGGATCACCTGTTCGCTGGTTTCCGTCAGGCCGGGCGGGCAATCGAGCAGCACGTGGTCGTAATCGCCCAGTCCGTCGATCAGGCGGTCGAGCCGCCGCCGCTTGCCTATGTCGTGCAGCAACACGTCGAGCGTGCGCAGCGACGCGTCGGCGGGGATCAGGTCGAGCCCGGCGACCGGTGTCGGTTGCGCATGGGCGGTGACCTTGCTGTCCTTGGTGAAGAGCGCGCGGGCCTGATCGCCAACGGGCGCGCGACCGAGTACCCAGCTGCTCGCCGCCTGCGGGTCGAGATCCCAGAGGGCGGTCCGCCGCTTCGACTGCACCGCCGCGCACCAGGCCAGATTCACGGCAAGCGTCGTCTTCCCGACGCCGCCCTTGGAGCTGTAGATCGCGATCGTTGCCATCCGCCGATCGTACCGGCCCGGCACTAATCGGGCAACAACGGACTTGATGGGCTCCGCCACGGCAACACGCAAGGAAAAGGCCGGCGGATCGCTCCACCGGCCTGATCATCGCGGGAACGTGGTTTACGACTTGCAGGTCTGCGACGGCTTGCCGGGCTGCGAGACGGTGATGTTCGACGGCGTGCCCGTCAGCTTCCAGCCGCCCTCGGCGGTCAGCGGCTCGCCCGCCGCGTTTGCGGTCAGGCGGTTGGCGGTGCCGGTCGGCGTCGTCTTGACGAACGCCATCTTGTCGCCTTCGAACAGGGTCACGTAGAGGAGGCTGTTGTCCTTGCAGCGGAACGTCTTTTCCGCCTTGATCGCGGGCGGCAGCTCGACCGGGGCGCGGTTGGCAAGCGTGGTGGCCATCGGATCCGGGTTGGAATCGACGACCTCTGGGGTGGCGGGTTTGGAGTTGCAGGCCGCCAGCGCGAGAAGCGCGGCGGTGGCGGAGAGAAGGGGGAGGCTTTTCATAGCGGCAGAACGCTTCGCGCATGCAACAAGATGCGTCAAGCCGGATGACTTACGTAGTTTAAACCGCAGCGCAAATTGCGATCACTCGTGAAATTCGTCCAGATCGGGGATGCGGCCGAAGGCGATCTTGGTGCCGATCCGGTCCAGTCGGCCTCCGTTCATCGGCCCGACGCTGACCGCGTGGCGGCCGAAGCGCTGGTTGATCGTGTCCATGGCCCGCGACAGGGACAGCCCGCGCGTTTCCCGGGCGAGCGGATCGTCGGGATCGAGTGCGGCGAACAGCGAACCCTGTTCGCCGGCTGCGGGCTCGATCTCGCAAAGCGTCACGCCGATCATCCGCAACTGCCCGCCACCCGGCCGACCGCGGCTCGCCTCGCGCAGACGGGGAAACAGCGTCTCCAGCCGGTCCAGAACGACGAAGCTGTCCTGCGTCGCGGGTAGCTTGCACGATGCGCGCCACGCGGACTTGTCGTCTTCGAACTTGGCGTGCAGCACCAGCAGCCGTGCGCGATAGGCCTTGCGGCGCAGGCGACTGGCGGCCTTCAGCGCGAGCCGCCGGGCTGTGAGCCGCGCGGGCTCGGCGCCGCGCCGCCCCGGCGACAGGACGTGGCTGTGACCGACGGTCCGCGACTGCGTCGCCTTTTCGGGCAGGTCGACGCCGTGGAGCAGATACCAGAGGCGGTCGCCGTTGGTCCCGCCCCATGCGGTGCCGGCGTCGCGGGGGCGGCGTTCGCACAATTGGCGGATATCGTTGACGCCGTCACGGGCCAGCCGACGCTCCATCTTGGCGCCGATCCCTGCGATCTCGCGCAGGGCCAGCGGATAAAGCGCATGGGGCAGGTCATGCGCTTCGAAGGTGACGAGCCCGTCGGGCTTCTGCAGATCGGACGCCAGCTTGGCGAGCAGGCGATTGGGCGCGATCCCGACCGAACAGGTCAGCCGATCGCCGACGTTCGCGCGGATCCCTGCCTTGATCCGGCGGGCGAGCGCTTCAGCACTGGCGCGATCGTTCTCGTTGTCGAGCAGGCGGCAGGCCATTTCGTCGATCGAGCAGACCCGGGTGACGGGGATGTGGCGCCAGACCTCGGCGACGATACGTTCGTGGAACTCGACGTATTTCTCGTGGCGGGCAGGGGTGACGATCAGCTCCCGGCATCGCTGCTTCGCCTCCCAGACGGGCGTCCCGGTGGAGATGCCGAACCGCTTCGCCTCGATCGACGCGGCGATCGCGACGGTCGTGTCGCTGCCGACCGGCGCGACGATGATCGGCTTGCCGCGAAGCGCGGGCTGCAATTGCTGTTCGACGCTGGCGAAGTAGGAATTGAGGTCGAGGAACAGCCAGCGCAACGGCCGCGGGGGAAAGGAAAGGACGTGAGTCGCGGCGGGCATGTGTGGAACGTTAGCAGAACATTACGGTCATGCCAGCGCCGGTCGAGGCCTGGCTTCGTGCGGCCCAAGATCAGCTTTGCTTGCCGCTCGCCGGTGCAGGCGCCATCTAGCGGTGATGCATACGACCCCCGATACGCTGGCCCTGATCGGCAACACGCCCCTCGTCCGCCTGAAAGGCCCGAGCGAGGCGACCGGCTGCGACATCTTCGGCAAGTGCGAGTTCGCCAATCCGGGCGCTTCGGTGAAGGACCGGGCGGCGCTGTCGATCGTCGAGGATGCCGAGGCGCGGGGCGTGCTCCATCCCGGCGGCACGATCGTCGAGGGGACTGCGGGCAACACCGGCATCGGGCTGGCGCTGGTTGCGAATGCGAAGGGCTACAAGACGATCATCGTCATGCCCGAGACGCAGAGCCGCGAGAAGATGGACACGCTGCGCGCGCTCGGCGCAGAGTTGGTGCTCGTGCCCGCGGCGCCCTACGCCAGCCCCTGCCATTTCGTGCACACCAGCCGCCGCATCGCGCAGGAGCGCGACAATGCCGTCTGGGCCAACCAGTTCGACAACGTCGCCAACCGCCGCGCCCATATCGTCGGCACCGCCGAGGAGATCTGGCAGCAGATGGACGGCCGGATCGACGGCTTCACCTGCGCCGCGGGGACGGGCGGCACGATCGCCGGGGTCGGGCTGGGGTTGAAGGCGAAGGACGAGGCGGTCTGCATCGCGCTGAGCGATCCGCATGGCGCGGCGCTGTACGAATACTACGCGCATGGCGAATTGCGGGCAGAAGGCAGTTCGGTGGCGGAGGGTATCGGGCAGGGGCGGATCACCGCCAATCTGGAAGGCGCGCCGATCGACACGCAATTCCGCATTTCGGATCAGGAGGGGTATCTTTGGGTCCGCCGACTGCTCGACGACGAGGGACTGTGCCTCGGCCTTTCGTCGGGCATCAACGTCGCCGGCGCGGTGCGCCTCGCCGAACATCTGGGACCGGGCAAGCGCATCGCGACGATCCTGTGCGACACCGGCTTCCGGTATCTGTCGTCGCTGTACGACCCGGCATGGCGCGCGGCGAAAGGGCTGGCGTAGGTCCGTCGTGCCCCGGTCTGCGGCCTCGCCGAGTGGCGGTGTTGCCCGGAAATTCGACAAAGCATTGATGAAGCGGTATAGCGGCGCGGCAAGATGAGAGCCGTTCGAGACACGCACCAGACGATGCAGCGGATCAAGGTCGGGATCATCGGCCTTGTTGCCGTCGTCCTGCTGATCGCCGTCGCCAGCGCCATCCTGGGTTCGGCGACGCACGAGCGGCCGATCGCGACCGCCGGATCGGCGCAGGCCGACGTGGTCGCCAACCTCGCCATGACCAACACGGGTGCCGCTGCCGCGGACGCTTCGGGCGAACCGCTCGCCGAATTGGGCGTCGCGCCCGCGACCGCCAACAGCCAGGGCGGGCGCTGATGTCCGAAACGTGGGGAAATCCGGGGACGAAGACTTTCGCCCTGCATTGTCGTGCGGTTGGCGCGCGACCACGGGGCGTCGCACCGCCCGATTAGCCTCTCTTCCCGGGGCGTTTCCCCGCATATCCCCAAAAATCCCGTTGCTTCCCCGCCCGGCTGTTGATACCAACAGTTAACAACGGGGCAGGCATCACCGATTTGCGTTTTCGCAACGGGCCGAACGACAGCGATGGCTGTTGTTCGGGCAGGTGAGCCGTGCGCGTCAGGGTGCGAGACGGGCGTGTCGGAAAGGGGCGATTATCAGGGCGGCGGACTGGCTCTTGTCGATGACAAGGGACGGGTCGCCATCCCCAATGCGCTCCGCAGCACGCTGGCCGAGAACGCGCCCCGCGCCGACGGCAAGGACGGCGGCACCGTCATCATCGCCGCGCATGAGGACCAGCCCTGCCTCATCGCCTATGATCCCGCCTATATCGCCGAACTGAAGCGCGAGTTGAACGAGCGCGTCGCCCTGTCGCGCGGCGTGGACGGCAAGGTCGATCACAACATCAAGCGCGGTGGCGCCAATGGCGAAGCGGTGCCGTTCGACGGTTCCGGGCGCTTCATCATGCCCGGCTTCCCGCGCTTCTACGCTCATATCGGCACGCATGCCTTCTTCTGGGGCACGCTCGACTATATCGAGATCTGGGATCCCAAGACCCTGCTGTCGACGCCCGGCATCGCGCCGCAGATGGTCGCCGCCTGTCGCTATTATTGTCAGGACAAGGGGATTGCGCTGTGACCGACGCCATTCCCGGCGCGGCGCCGCATATCCCCGTCCTGCTTGATGAAGTCGTCGCCGCGCTCGCCCCCGCGCCCGGCGCGATCATCGTGGACGCGACGTTCGGCGCGGGCGGCTATACCCGCGCGATCCTGGCCAGCGGCGCGCAAGTCATCGCCTTCGACCGCGATCCCGACGCGATCGTCGCGGGGCGTGCCGCCGACCTCGCCGGCCTGACGCTGGTGCACAGCGACTTTTCCGCGATGGAAGCCGCGCTGGACGCGCCGGTCGACGGGCTGACCATGGATATCGGCGTGTCGTCCATGCAGCTCGACCAGGCCGAGCGCGGCTTCTCGTTCCAGTCGGATGGTCCGCTCGACATGCGGATGGCGCAGGAAGGACCGAGCGCCGCCGACTTCGTCAACACCGCCGACGAAGACGCGATCGCCGATGTCCTGTATCACTATGGCGACGAGCCGAAGTCGCGGCGGGTCGCGCGTGCGATCGTCGCGGCGCGGCCGCTGACCCGCACGTCGGAGCTGGCAAACGTCGTGCGCAAGGCGCTGGGCTATCGTCCCCATGACAAGAAGGACCCGGCGACCCGGACCTTTCAGGCGATCCGCATCCACGTGAACCGCGAATTGGGCGAACTGGCCGACGGCCTGGCGGCGGCGGAGCGCGTACTGAAGCCGGGTGGTCGGCTGGCCATCGTGACCTTCCACAGTCTGGAGGACCGGCTGGTCAAGCGCTTCCTGCGCGACCGGTCGGGCAACACGCCCGGCGGATCGCGTCACTTGCCGCAGGCGAGCGCGGCGGTCGCGCCCAGCTTCGAACGCGTCGGGCGGGCGATCCGCGCCGGCGACGCCGAGGTGGCGCGCAACCCGCGCGCGCGATCGGCGACGCTCAGGACGGCATTGCGGACGGCGGCCCCGGCGTGGGGCGACAACAACGGCATTTCGGAGGTGACATCATGACGGCGGCGTATCGGTTCAAAGGGATCGGCTGGTTCGGTGGCTGCGTCGCCATCGTCCTCGGTTTCTACCTGGTGTCGCTGCAGGTCGCGGCGGAGCGCAAGAAGCTGGAAGGCATGGATCGCAAGATCGATTCCGCCGAGCGCGACATCCGCGCGCTCGAAACGGAGTTCGAAACGCGCGCCAACCTTGCGCAGCTGGAGAAGTGGAACGGTGAGACGCTCGCGCTCGCCGCGCCGACCGCCGGCCAGTTCGTCAGCGACGAGGGCGCGCTTGCCAGCCTCGACGTCAACCAGGTCGGCGTGACCGTGCCGGGCGCCAAGCTCGCCGCGCTTGTCGTGCCGTCGTCATCCGGCAGCGTCGTCGCGCCTGCCGCCACACCGGCGCCCGCGCTGGCTCAGGTCGCCGCCGCGATGCCTACCGCCAAGCCCGCCGTCATCCGGGTCGCGGCGATCGAGAAGAGCGCCCCGATGCTCGCCAAGCTGAACGAAACGGCGCGCGGCAAGGCCGCCGTCGCCAAGGTGCGGCCGGAAGCGGTGGCGATGCTCGACAAGAAGCTGCTGTCCGACACCACGCTGGGCGATCTGCTGAGCAGCGCGCGCGCGGAGGCCCGCAAGCGTTGACCGTGATCGTCGCGCGCCCCGTGCCGCAGCGGCGCAATGCCAGCCAGCGCCATGCGCTGGTGGCGACGTCGCACATGCGGCTGATGATGTTGCTGATGCTGTTCGCAGCCGCGGTGACGCTCGTCATCGGGCGGCTGGCGATGCTCGGCGTCCTGTCGGGCGGCGAGGCGGCGGCGCGCGTCGCCGCACTGGCCGCGCGCGGCGACATCGTCGACCGCAACGGCGCGCCGCTCGCGCGGACGATCGATGCATGGACGATCGCGGTCCACCCCAAGCAGATCATCGGCGACAAGATGGAGATCGCCAGCCGGCTCGCCGCGCTGATGCCCGATCGCGGCGACCAGGCATGGTTTTACGGCCAGCTGATGCGCAACGTCAGCTTCGTCTACCTGCAGCGCCGCGCGAGCCCCGCGCTGGTCGAGCAGGTCAATGCGATCGGCGAGCCGGCGCTGGTGTTCGCGCGCGAGACGCAGCGGCTGTACCCGCAATCGACGATGGCGAGCCACGCGCTCGGCTTCCTGTCGACCGACGGCCACGGCATGAGCGGCATGGAGCGGGTGCTCGACGAGCGGTTGCTCGATTCGACCAAGGCGGGCCAGCCGGTCGCGCTGTCGCTCGACACCCGCGTGCAGGCGGCGATGGAAAGCGAGCTCGGCCGGGCGATGAACACCTTTTCGGCGCGCGGCGCCGGCGGGATCGTGCTCGATGTCGCCACGGGCGAGGTGATCGCCATGGTTTCGCTGCCGACGTTCAACCCCAATCGGGTCGGCATGTCGGGCAGCGAGCAGCTGCGCAACATCACCACGCAGAGCGTGTTCGAGCTGGGTTCGACGTTCAAGCCGATCACCGTCGCCACCGCGATCGACACCGGTACGGTGACGCTCAACCGCAAGTTCGACGCGACGCATCCGCTGAAGGTCGGCGGCTTCACGATCCACGACGAGCGGGGCGATCCCAAGCGCTGGCTGTCGATGCCCGAGACGCTGATCTTTTCCTCCAACATCGCGACCGCGCGGATCGCCGACGAGGTCGGGCCGCAGAAGATGCAGGCGATGTTCCGCAAGCTGGGCTTCGACACCAAGCCCGATATCGAATTGCGCGAAAAGGGTCGGCCGCTGATGCCGAGCTATTGGGCGCGGACGACGACGATGACGACCGCCTACGGCCACGGCATCGCGGTGACCCCGCTGCATCTGGCATCGGCCTATGCCGCGCTGGTCAACGGCGGCATCTGGCGTCCGGCGACGCTGCTGAAGGTCGCGCCCGGCCACGCACCGGTCGGCCGCCGCGTGATCAGCGAGGCGACGAGCGCCAAGATGCGCCAGATGCTGCGGCTGATCGTGCTGCGCGGCACCGGCCGCAAGGGCGAGGCGCCGGGCTATCGCGTCGGCGGCAAGACCGGCACCGCCGAGGCGGCGGTCGCGGGCGGATACGATCATTCGCGCAACGTCGCGACCTTTGCCGCGGCTTTCCCGATGGACGCACCGCGTTATGTCGTATTGGCGATGCTCGATTCGCCGCTCGGCACGAAGGAGACCGCAGGTTGGAAGACTGCCGCCTGGAACGCCGCGCCCGTCGTCGGACGCACGATCTCGCGCGTGGGTGCCATGCTGGGTGTCGTGCCGGACGAGCGCCGGGACATCGACGTGTCCGAGATGATGCCGCTGATCTGGCAGGACCCGGCGCAGAAGCCGGTCACCGGCAATTGAGCGCGGCCCGATGAAGCTGGGCGCACTCACCGGCGGCGGCGAGGATGCGATCGTCACCGGTTTCGCAATCGACCATCGCAAGGTCGCGCCCGGCACCGTGTTCGGAGCGTTCCAGGGCACGCGGGTCAACGGCGAGGATTATATCGCCGACGCGGTGCGGTCGGGCGCCGTGGCGGTGGTGACGCGACCGGGCGTGCCCGTCGAGGGCGCGGTGGGGATCGAATCGGACAATCCGCGCGAATGCTTCGCGCAGCTGGCGGCCCGGTTCTTCGCGCCGTTTCCGCCGGTCGCCGTCGCGGTGACCGGCACCAACGGCAAGACGTCCACCGTCGAGATGACCCGCCAGCTGTGGCGCATGGCGGGCGAACATGCCGCCTCGATCGGGACGCTGGGCGTCACCACCGCCGACGAACGCGTGACGACCGGCCTGACGACCCCCGACGTGGTGACGTTCCTGTCCAACGTCGCCGGACTGGCCCGTGAAGGCGTGACGCATCTCGCGTTCGAGGCGTCGAGCCACGGCCTGGTCCAGTATCGGACCGAGGGGCTGAACGTCGTCGCCGCTGCATTCACGAACCTGAGCCGCGACCACCTGGACTATCATGGCGACATGGGCGCCTATCTGACCGCCAAGCTGCGGCTGTTTTCCGAAGTGCTGAGCCCCGACGGCACCGCGGTCGTCTGGGCCGACGACGTCGAATCCGCGCGCGTGGTCGATCTTGCCCAGGCACGTGGCAACGCGCTCGTCACCGTCGGCGAACGCGGCGGCACGTTGCGGCTGGTCGGGCGCGATCCGACCTTGCTGGGGCAGGGGCTGACGATCGAGGCCGAGGGGCGGACGCACCGGGTCACGCTGCCGCTGATCGGTGGTTATCAGGCGGCGAATGCCCTGGTCGCCGCGGGTCTGGTGATCGCGACGGGCGGCGACGTCGCGCGCACGATCGCCGATCTCGCTCGACTCCAACCGGTGCGCGGGCGGCTGGAACGTGCCGCGATCTCGCGGTCCGGTGCGCCGGTCTATGTCGACTACGCCCATACCCCGGACGCGCTGGAGGCGGCGATCGCCGCGCTCAAGCCGCATGCCAGCGGCCGGCTGATCGTCGTGTTCGGCGCGGGCGGCGACCGCGATGCCGGCAAGCGCGAGACGATGGGTCAGGTCGCGCAAATGCAGGCGGACGTGGCGATCGTCACCGACGACAACCCCCGTCACGAGGACCCGGCGACGATCCGTGCCGCCATCCTGCGCGGCGCATCGAACGCGCGTGAGATCGGTGACCGCCGCGAAGCGATCCGCACCGCCATCGCGGAGGCGGGGCCGCAGGACATCGTGCTGATCGCGGGCAAGGGCCACGAACAAGGCCAGATCGTCGGCGATCTGGAGCTGCCGTTCGACGATGTCGCCGTCGCCCGCGAGTTCGCGGCGTGAGCGGGGCGCAGCGGGTCTTCCCCGCGCGCGGCAGGGAGATGCGGGCTGCCGGTTGTGGGCCGGTGGTGGTGCTGGAGCTGCCGTCGCATACGGCACGCTACGCCCGCCGCCCCTCCACCAGCTTCGCTGGTCCCCCTCCCCAAGCATGCTTGGGGAGGTTTTGACGGTGGCGCTCTGGACCGCGGCTGAGATCGCCGCTGCCACCTCCGGCACCGCCTCGGCCGACTTTGCCGCCAACGGGGTCGCCTTCGACAGCCGTGAGGTCGGACCGGGCGACCTGTTCGTCGCGCTGACCGGTGAGAGCACCGATGGCCACCGCTTCCTCGACCAGGCGTTCGCGCAAGGCGGGGCGGGCGCGATCGTTTCCGCCGACACGCATCATCCGCACGTTCGGGTGGCGGACACCTTCGCGGCGCTCAGCGACCTCGGCCGCGCGGCGCGGGAGCGGATGGGCGGCACGGTGATCGGCGTCACCGGTTCGGTCGGCAAGACCAGCGCCAAGGAGGCGCTGTTCGCCGCGCTCGACCGATCCTTGCCCGACGCGGTGCATCGCTCGGTCAAGAGCTACAACAACCACACCGGCGTGCCGCTCAGCCTCGCCCGCATGCCGCGCGACACGAGCGTCGGCGTGTTCGAGATGGGGATGAACCATGCCGGCGAGCTCGATGCGCTGACCCGGCTGGTCCGTCCGCACGTCGCGATCGTCACCGCCATCGCCCCTGCGCACACCGCCTTCTTTCCGGACGAAAGCGCGATCGCCGACGCCAAGGGCGAAATCTTCCGCGGGCTGGAGCCGGACGGCGTCGCGATCGTGCCATTCGACAGCCCGCATCGCGACCGGCTGATCGCCGCCGCGGCCCCCTATGCGGCACGGACGATCACCTTCGGGTTGGACAAGGGCGCCGACGTCCGCGCGATCGAGGCGATGCGATTGCCGTCCGGCGCGTCGTTCGTCACCGCGCGGCTGGGTGTGCGCGAACTGTCGTTCACCCTGTCGCAGCCGGGCATGCATTGGGTGTCGAACGCGCTCGCCGTGCTCGCCGCCGTCGATGCGGCCGGCGCCGACCTCGCCCGCGCAGGTCTCGCGCTGGCGGAGATGGGCGGGCTGAGCGGGCGCGGTGCGCGCTTCCTCGCGCGCATCGCGGGCGGTGACATGCTGGTGATCGACGAAAGCTACAACGCCAACCCGGCCTCGATGCGCGCGACGCTGGCGGTGCTGGCGGAAGAGCCGGGGCGGCACGTCGCGGTGCTCGGCGAAATGCGCGAACTGGGCGATGCTTCGGCCGATTATCATGCCGGCCTTGCCGAACCGATCCTCGCCGCGCGCGTCGAAACGGCGCTGCTCGTCGGCGAAGCGATGACGCCGCTCGCCGAGGCCCTTGAGGGCCGCATCGAAGTCGTCCATGTGCCCGATGCTGCGACAGCGCTCGGCCGTCTGAAGGATCTGGCTCGCGCCGGCGATGCGTTGCTCGTCAAGGGATCCAACGGAGTCGGGTTGTCGCGGGTCGTCGCGGGCCTTGGTGATTCCAGTGCGGGCGATCGGTGATCGCATGGGGGGCGGAACGTAAATGCTGTATTGGATCGCCGAGCACCTGGGGTTCACGGGACTGCTGAACCTCATCCGTTACCAGTCCTTCCGGACCGGATCGGCGGTGGCGACGGCGCTCCTGATCGGGCTGATCATCGGGCCGCGCTTCATCGGCTGGCTGCGCGTGCGGCAGGGCAAGGGGCAGCCGATCCGCGCCGACGGGCCGCAGACCCACCTTGCCAAGCGCGGCACGCCGACGATGGGCGGGCTGATGATCCTCACCAGCATGGCGCTGTCGATCCTGATCTGGATGGACATCAGCAACCCCTATGTATGGTCGTGCCTGTTCGTGACGCTGGGTTTCGGCGCGATCGGGTTCATGGACGATTACGACAAGGTGACCAAGGCGAGCACCGCGGGCGTTTCCGGCCGCACGCGCCTGTTGCTGGAATTCGCCATCGCCGGCATCGCGTCGTGGATCATCATGGGGCAGAACGGGCCGCACCTGTACCTGCCGTTCACCGATCGCATGTACATCGACCTCGGCTATTTCTTCCCGCTGTTCGCCGCCTTCACGATCGTCGCCTTCGGCAATGCGGTGAACCTGACCGACGGCCTGGACGGCCTGGCGACGATGCCGGTGATCATCGCCAGCGTCGCCTTCATGCTGATCGTCTACCTCGCCGGCAACGTGAAGTTCGCGACTTATCTGGGTATCCCGCATGTGCCGGGCGCGGGTGAGCTTGCGATCTTCTGTGGCGCGGTGGTCGGTGCCGGCCTCGCCTTCCTGTGGTTCAACGCGCCGCCGGCGGCGGTGTTCATGGGCGACACCGGCAGCCTCGCGCTGGGCGGCGCGCTCGGCACCATCGCGGTCGTCGCGCATCACGAGATCGTGCTCGGCATCGTCGGCGGCCTGTTCGTCGCCGAGGCGATGTCGGTGATCATCCAGGTCTTCTTCTACAAGCGGACCGGCAAGCGCGTGTTCCGCATGGCGCCGATCCACCATCATTTCGAACAGCTTGGCTGGAGCGAGCCCACCGTGGTCATCCGCTTCTGGATCATCAGCCTGGTGCTGGCGCTGGCCGGCCTGTCGACGTTGAAGTTGCGGTGATCGGGGCGAACGCCTGGGCAGGCCGGCGCTATGCGGTGCTGGGCCTTGCGCGATCCGGCCTCGCGACGGTGCAGGCGCTCGCCGCCAGCGGCGCGCACGTCGTCGCCTGGGATGCGAACGCCGCCGCCCGTGAACGGGCGATGCGCATCGACGGCGTGATTATCCACGATCCGGCGCAGCTTGCGCTGGAGGGGGCGGCCGGGCTGGTCGTGTCGCCCGGCGTGCCGCTCAACGCCCATCCGCTGGTCGATCATGCCCGGGCCGCGGGCGTGCCCGTCATCGGCGATATCGAGCTGTTCGCGCAGGCGCGCGCCGATCTGCCGCCGCACAAGGTCGTCGGCATCACCGGCACCAACGGCAAATCGACGACGACCGCGCTGATCCACCACATCCTGCGGACTGCGGGGGTGCCGACGCTGATGGCGGGCAACATCGGCCTGCCGATCCTTGAGCAGGCGCCGTTGACGCCGAACGAACGCGGCGTCGGCGTCTATGTGCTCGAACTGTCGAGCTATCAGCTGGACCTGACGCAGAGCCTCGACTGCGATGTCGCGGTGCTGCTCAACATCACCCCCGACCACCTCGACCGCTACGACGGGTTCGACGCCTATGCCGCGTCCAAGGCCCGCCTGTTCGCGATGCAGGCGCCCGATCATGCCGCGATCGTCGGCATCGGCGACGCACCATCGGCCCAGATCGCGCGCGGCCTTTCGGCGCGGGCGGAGCATATCACCAAGATCGCGCCCGGCGTCTGCATGGACCAGTCGCGCTGGCCGGCGCTGCAAGGTCCGCACAACGCCCAAAACGCACTCGCCGCGATCGCCGCGGCAAAGGCGCTCGGCGTGGCGGAGGCGGACATCGACCGGGGGCTCGCCTCGTTCACCGGCCTTCCCCACCGGATGCAGACGATCGAGGTGCGCGACGGCGTGACCTTCGTCGACGACAGCAAGGCGACCAATCCCGAAAGCGCCGCGCCGGCGTTGGGCGCGTTCGACCGCATCCACTGGATCGTCGGGGGCAAGCGCAAGGGCGACGACCTCGACGCCTGCGCGCCCTATTTCGACCGCGTCGCCGCCGCCTATACGATCGGCGAGGCGGGGCCGTTGTTCTTCGACCTGTTGAAGGGGCATGTGCCGGTGGTGGACCATGCCGGCGACCTCGCCACCGCGGTGACGCATGCCGCCGCCGCGGCGAAGGCCGGAGATGTCGTGCTGTTGTCGCCGGCTTGTGCTAGCTTCGACCAGTTCCGCGATTACGAGGATCGCGGTGCGGCGTTCGTATCGGCAGTGGAGGCGCTGAAGTGAGTGGCGGCAGCATGACCGACGCGGCGCGCGACACGCTGATCGCCAAGGTAAAGCGGCGCGGCGGGCGTGGCGATTCCTCGCCGCTGGGCACGTGGTTCTGGGACATCGACCGGATGCTGCTGCTCCTGACGCTGTTCCTGATCGCGATCGGGCTGGTCGCGGTGGCGGCGGCGAGTCCGGCGACCGCGGTTCGCTATTCGGGCGAGCATCACAAGTTCACGCCGCTCTATTACTTCTGGCGGCAGCTGATCTGGGTCGGCGTGTCGCTGCCCGTGCTGTTCGGCGTGTCGATGCTGCCGGTGCCGCTGGCGCGGCGGCTGGCGCTGGCGGGCGCGGGCGTGCTCATCGTCTGCCTCGCGCTGACGCCGTTCGTCGGCAACAGCATCAACGGCGCGCGCCGTTGGATCGGCTATGGCTTCGCATCGTTCCAGCCGTCCGAATTCCTCAAGCCGCTGTTCATCGTCACGGTCGCGTGGCTGCTGTCGCTGAAGGCGCGCGATCCGGAGCTGCCGACGGTGCTGATCACCGGGGCGATGACCGGGTTGATCGCGGTGCTGCTGATGATGCAGCCGGATTTCGGGCAGACGGTGATCTTCTGCACGGTGTGGCTGGCGCTGCTGATGATCGCGGGCACGCCGCTGCGCGTCCTGGCGGGGATCATCGGGATGGTGCCGGTCGGACTGGTCGCCGCCTATATGTTCTATTCGACCGCGCGCAACCGCATCGACGCCTTCCTGTTTCCGGGCGTCGAGGGTGAGGGCGCGAGCGATCACTTCCAGACCAATGCCGCGCATGCGACGATCACCAGCGGCGGCTGGACGGGGACGGGACCGGGCGGCGGCACCGCCAAGTTCGGGCTGCCGGAAGCGCATACCGATTACATCTTTTCGGTGATCGGCGAGGAATTCGGGCTGATCGCCTGTGCGATCATTGCTGTCGTCTTCCTCGCCATTGTGGTGCGCGTGTTCGTCAAGCTGCTGGACGAACAGGACGAGTTCAAGCTGCTTGCCGCGGCGGGGCTGGCGGTGCAGTTCGGTGCTCAGGCTCTGGTGTCGATGGCGGTCAACACCGGCCTTGCGCCATCGAAGGGCATGACGCTGCCGTTCATCAGCTATGGCGGATCGTCGATGATCGCGCTGTCGATCGGCATGGGGCTGCTGCTCGCCTTCACGCGGCGCAACCCGTTCCTGACGCGCAGCCCGTACGTTGTGAGATGGGGTTCGAATTGAGCAAGCATTACGTCGTCGCCGCCGGTGGCACGGGAGGGCACATGGTCCCCGCGGCGGCGCTGGCGGAGGAACTGATCCGGCGCGGCCATCGGGTCGCGCTGATCAGCGACGCGCGCGGCGTGCGCTTTCCCGGGCTGTTCGCCGATGGGCCGGGCGGCGTTCAGACGCACGTGCTGCCCGCCGGACGCTTTCAGGTGAAGAAGCCGCTCGGCTGGGCGAGTGCGGTGCGCGAGATGGTGCGCGGACGGGCGATGGCGCGCGAATTGTACCGCACGTTCAAGCCCGCCGCGGTGATCGGCTTCGGCGGCTATCCCGCCATGCCCGCGCTGCTCGCCGCCTTCGCGGACAAAATCCCGACCGCCGTACACGAACAGAATGCGGTGCTGGGCCGCGTCAACCGCCTGGTCGCCGGGCGCGTCGATGCGATCGCGACGTCGTATAACGCGACCGAACGGCTGGCGGCGAAGCTGGCGGGCAAGATCCACCTGGTCGGCAATCCGGTCCGCGAGGCGGTGCTGGCGCTGCGCACCAGACCCTATCCGTTGCTGGAGGAGGACGGCATCTTCCGCGTCCTCGTCACCGGCGGCAGCCAGGGCGCGAGCGTGCTCAGCCAGGTGGTGCCCGACGGCCTGGCGATGCTGCCGGTCACGTTCCGTCGGCGCTTGCAGGTGACGCATCAGGCGCGGATCGAGGACATCGACGCGGTGCGCGCCAAATATGCCGAGCATCAGATCCCGGCGGAACTCGCGACCTATCTGCCCGACATGCCCGAACAGCTCGCCTGGGCGCATCTGGTGATCGCGCGCGCGGGCGCATCGACCATCGCGGAACTGACCGCGGCGGGCAGGCCGGCGATCCTCGTCCCGCTGCCGGGTGCGACGGACGACCACCAGACGGTCAACGCGCGCGAGATCACCAAGGCCGGCGGCGCGCGCACCATCCCGCAGCCGGACTTCACCGCGGTGGAGCTGGCCAAGCAGATGCAGAAGCTGGGGCTGGACCCCGCCGCACTGGAAAACGCCGCGAGCCGCGCCAGGAGCGTCGGACGGCCAAAGGCGGTGAGCGACCTTGCCGATCTGGTCGAGAGCCTGGATGCGCCACTGGCGCGCCTGCCGATCGGTGCGCCCGCCAAGCAGAAGGCGGCGTTCGCATGACCGCGACCATGATCCTTCCCGACACGGCAAAACAGAACGTCGTGCCGTGCCACCTCCCCGTGCCGAGGAGGGGGCCTGGCCCCTTCCTTTCGGCGCGTCGCGGAGGGAAGCGGGCATGATCCGCGGGGTCGCCACCGATATCGGCCCGATCCATTTCGTCGGGATCGGCGGCATCGGCATGTCCGGCATCGCCGAGGTGATGAAGAACCTCGGCTATACGGTGCAAGGCTCCGATGTGGCGGAGAGCTATGTCGTGCAGGGATTGCGCGACAAGGGCATCGCGGTCGCGATCGGCCATACCGCCGCCAACGTCGCCGAAGCGGCGGTCGTCGTCGTGTCGACGGCGATCACACGCTCCAACCCAGAGGTCGAGGCGGCGCTGGAACGGCGTATCCCCGTCGTCCGCCGGGCGGAGATGCTGGCCGAACTGATGCGGCTCAAATCCACCGTCGCGGTTGCGGGGACGCATGGCAAGACCACGACCACGTCGATGGTCGCGGCGCTGCTGGATGCGGGCGGCGTCGATCCCACCGTGATCAACGGCGGCATCATCAACAGCTACGGTTCCAACGCACGGCTGGGCGCGAGCGACTGGATGGTGGTCGAGGCGGATGAGAGCGACGGCAGCTTCTTGCGTCTGGACGGCACGATAGCGGTCGTCACCAACATCGATCCCGAACACCTCGACCATTATGGCTCGTTCGATGCGGTAAAGGACGCCTTCGTCGAATTCGTCGAGAACGTGCCCTTCTACGGCGCGGCACTTTTGTGCCTCGATCACCCCGAGGTGCAGAACATCCTGCCGCGGGTGCGCGACCGCCGGGTCGTCACCTATGGCTTTTCGGCGCAGGCGGACATTCGCGGCGTCAACGTGACGCCGGTTCCGGGCGGCAATCGCTTCGAATGCATCGTACGGGCCCGGGATGGCGCCACCCGCTCGATCGAGGGCATCGAACTGCCGATGCCGGGCCGTCACAACGTCCAGAATGCGCTGGCGGCGATCGGTGTCGCGCTGGAACTGGGCATCCCCGACGCGACGATCCAGCTCGGCTTTTCGGCGTTCGGCGGCGTCAAGCGGCGCTTCACCAAGGTGGGCGAGGTGCCGTTCGATGGCGGCGCGGTGACGATCATCGACGATTACGGCCATCATCCCGTCGAAATCCGCGCGGTGCTCGCGGCGGCGCGCGAGGGCGCGCGGGGGCGGGTCATCGCGGTGGTACAGCCGCATCGCTTCACCCGGCTCGGCAATTTGATGGAGGATTTCCAGACGGCGTTCAACGACGCCGACCGCGTGCTGGTGACGCCCGTCTATGCCGCGGGCGAAGCCCCGATCGACGGCGTCGATGCGCAGGCGCTGGTCGATGGCCTGAAGCGGCGCGGGCACCGCTCCGCGGCGACGATCACCGACGCGGGCGGCCTGGCCGACGAACTCGCGGCGACGGTTCGCGCGGACGATATGATCGTCTGTCTGGGCGCGGGCGACATCACCAAATGGGCGGCGGGACTCGCCGCGGCGATCGGAGAGCGGCGATGAACGACTGGCTCGACGCAAGCCTGAAGATGCAGAAGCAGCTGCTCGATGCGCAACGCAAGGCGCTCGACGCCGGCGGCCATGCGGTCGGTGCGGGCGAGGCGATCGTGCAGGCGCAGGAAGCGACGCGCAAGGCGGCCGAGGCGAACCTCGCCGCGTTCCAGGCGTGGACGCGCCTATGGGGCGTCGGCCCTTGGTAGACGCCGCCGTCATCGATCTGCCCGACGTGCGCGGCCGCCTGACCGAAGGGGCCGCGCTGGCGCCGCTCGTCTGGTTCAAATCTGGCGGCGCGGCGCAATGGCTGTTCGAGCCGAAGGATGCGGACGACCTGTCCGCCTTCCTGCGCGGCCTCGACCCCGCCATGCCGGTCATGGCGCTCGGGCTCGGATCGAACCTGATCGTTCGCGATGGCGGCGTTCCGGGTGTCGTCGTCCGTTTGGGCAAGGCGTTCGCCCGGGTCGAGCGGGTCGATGCGACGACATTGCGCTGCGGCGGCGGAGCCAGCGGCATCCTCGTGTCCTCGACCGCGCGCGACGCGGGGATCGGCGGCGTCGAATTCCTGCGGTCGATCCCCGGCACCGTCGGGGGCTTCGTGCGCATGAACGGCGGCGCCTATGGCCGCGAGGTGAAGGACGTGCTGGTCGACTGCGACGTCATGTTTCGCTCCGGCGAGCGGCGGACGCTGGCGTGCGGCGAACTCGGCTATAGCTATCGCCACAGCCGGTTGCCCGAAGGCGCGGTGGTGATCGCCGCGACCTTCCGCGGCCATGCCGCCGAACCTGCCGCGATCGGGGCCGAGATGGACCGCATCGCTGCCGAGCGCGAAGCCTCGCAGCCGTTGCGGTCGAAGACCGGCGGGTCGACCTTCAAGAACCCCGATGGTCACAAGGCCTGGGCGCTGATCGACGCCGCGGGTTGCCGCGGCCTGACCCGCGGTGACGCGCAGGTTTCGGAAAAACATTGTAATTTCCTGCTCAACCTGGGCACCGCGACCTCCGCGGATATCGAGGCTCTCGGCGAAGAGGTGCGAGACAAAGTGAAGGCGCATGCAGGAGTGACGCTGGAATGGGAAATCCAGCGGGTAGGAATGACGGCATGATCCGCGCGATCCGATCTTTGCCCGTTTCGCTGAGCGGGACCTTGTGCGGCATGGTGGAGGGGCAGCCGCGGCGCGTCTCCATCACCGTTGCGCGGCCGTTCCCCTCCCGATCGGCGATGGGGATGCTCCGATGACCCCGCTCCACATCGTCGTCCTGATGGGCGGCTGGTCGGCGGAACGTCCGGTGTCGCTGCAATCCGGCAACGGCTGTGCCGATGCGCTCGAATCGCTCGGCCATCGCGTCACCCGCATCGACATGGATCGCGACGTTGCCGCACGGCTGGCGGAGGCGCGCCCGGACCTCGTCTTCAACGCGCTCCACGGCTCGCCGGGCGAAGACGGCAGCGTGCAGGGCATGCTCGACCTGATGGGCATCCCCTATACCCATTCCGGCCTCGCCACGTCGGTGATCGCGATCGACAAGGTGCTGACCAAGCAGATGCTGGTCCCGGCGGGGGTGCCCATGCCGGGCGGCCGCATCGTCAAGTCGGCGGAGATCCACGACCGCGACCCGCTGCAACGCCCCTATGTGCTGAAGCCGGTCAACGAAGGATCGTCGGTCGGCGTCGCGATCGTCACCGGCGACGGCAATTACGGCAATCCGATCGGCCGCGACGTCGCGGGGCCGTGGCAGGAATTCGACGAGCTGCTCGCCGAGCCCTATGTCCGGGGCCGCGAACTGACCACGGCGGTGCTCGGGGATCGCGCGCTGGGCGTGACCGAGTTGAAGCCCAAGAGCGGCTGGTACGATTTCGACGCCAAATATACCGATGGCCTGACCGACCATATCTGTCCCGCGGACATTCCGGATGCCATCGCCGACGCCTGCAAGAGCCTCGCGCTCGAGGCGCATCGGCTGCTCGGCTGCAAGGGCGCTTCGCGATCCGACTTCCGCTGGGACGACGAGCGCGGCGTCGATGGCCTGTTCCTGCTCGAGGTGAACACCCAGCCGGGCATGACGCCGCTCAGCCTGGTGCCAGAACAGGCGCGTCACATCGGCATGAGCTATGCCGATCTGGTGCAGGCGATCGTCGACGAGGCGCTGACCGATGCCGGCGCGCGCGGGCGGACCAGGGAACGCGGCGGATGAGCCGCACGATCAAACGCGGGCCGCCGCCCAAGCGCCCGACCGGACGGCGCAAGCAGCCGGTGCGCAAGGTCGGCCTGTTCGAGCGGGCGGTGTCGGCCGTTCCGGTCAGCGAGGCGACGATCCGCCGGGCGGCGACCTGGACGATCACCGGCGGCGGCATCGCCGTCGCACTCGCCGCGCTGACCTGGATCGGTATTCCCGGCATGATCGGCAGCGCCATCGCCGAAGGGGCGGGGCAGGCGGGTTTCCGGGTCGAACAGATCGAGGTGACCGGCCTGAAGCGCATGGACCGGATGAGCGTCTATGCCGTCGCGCTCGACCAGCAGAGCCGTGCGATGCCGCTGGTCGATCTGGAGGCGGTGCGGCAGAAGCTGCTGCGGTACGGATGGATCGCCGATGCGCATGTTTCGCGGCGCCTGCCCGACACGTTGCTCGTCGATATCGTCGAGCGGACGCCCGCCGCGGTATGGCAGGACAACGGCCAGCTGACGCTGATCGACAAGGACGGCGTGCTGCTGGAGCCGGTGCATGCCGATGCCATCCCCGACCTGCCGCTGGTGATCGGCCCGGGCGCGGACCGGCAGGAGCCGGGCTATCAGGCGCTGCTCGCCGCCGCACCGGCGCTGAAGCCGCGGGTGAAGGCGGCGACATGGATCGGCAACCGCCGCTGGGACCTGACGTTCGACAGCGGCGAAACGCTGGCGCTGCCCGAGGACGGCGCGCCGGGCGCGTTGCTGAAGTTCGCCGAACTGGACGGGGCGCGGCCGTTGCTGGGCCGCGGCTGGATCCGGTTCGATATGCGCGATCCGGCGAAGCTGGTCGCGCGCAAGCCGGGGGCGAGCATGGCGCACAACGTGCCGGACCCGAGCGAAACGACGACACCGCCGACCACGACCACCAAGAGCGATGGCGTGGCGGATTCTCAAGCGGGGGCTGAGGGGTAATGGCGAAGGTTGCACCGGAAGGGCTGATCACGGCGCTCGACATCGGATCGTCGAAAGTGTCCGCGATGATCGCGCAAAAGGGTGACGGCGGCGAGTTGATCGTGCTCGGCACCGGCCAGCGCGAGAGCCGCGGCGTCAAGCGCGGCTATATCGCCGACATGGCGGCGACCGAGGCGGCGGTGCGCGAGGCGGTCGAGCAGGCCGAACGGATCGCCGGCATCAACATCGAAAACGTCTGGGTTGGCTTCTCCGCCGGTGGCCTCGTCAGCGACGTCGCCGAGGTGGAGTTCGAACTGGGCGGCCATCGCGTCGAGCAGCAGGACATCGACGCGCTGCTCGCCGCGGGACGCAATTCGATCGATCCGCAGGGCCGGATGGTGCTGCACGCGCAGCCGGCGCTCTATACCCTCGACGGGCTGACGGGCGTGAAGAAGCCGCTGGGGCTGCATGCCGACCGGCTCGGCGTCCACATCCATGTCGTCGCCGCGGACGGCTCGCCGGTTCGCAACCTCGACCTGTGCGTCCGCTCGGCGCATCTGGAGGTGAAGTCGATCATCGCCTCGCCCGTCGCCACCGGGCTTGCCTGCCTCTCCGAAGAAGAGCGCGAGCTGGGCGTCGCGCTGGTCGAGATCGGCGCGGGGATCACCAACGTCTCGCTGTTCGCGGGCGGGATGCTCGTCGGCCTGTGTTCGATCCCGATGGGTGGGCAGGACATCACCGACGATATCGCCAGCGCCTTCGGCACCCGCCGCGCGCAGGCGGAGCGGATGAAGTGTTTCCACGGTTCGGCGAACGCCAGCCCGCGTGACAATCACGAGATGATCCCGGTGATGCCGATCGCGGCCGAGGACGATGTGCATGGCGGCATGCAGATCACCAAGGCGCAGCTGATCGGCATCGTCCGCCAGCGGCTGGAGCATCAGATGGGCGAAATCCGCAAGTCGCTCGCCCACCTGAAGTTCGAAGGTCCGGTGGGGCGGCAGGTCGTGCTGACCGGTGGTGGCGCAGAATTGAAGGGCATCGCCGATTATGCGCAGCAGGCGCTCGGCCGTTCGGTGCGGATCGGCCGGCCGCGCGGGCTGACCGCCTTGCCGGAGGCCCATGGCGGGCCCGCGTTCGCCACTCTGGCGGGCCTTGCCTTCTATGCGGCGACCGATCCCGTCGATCTGCGCGGGGTCGCGTCCCAGCAAACTACCGTTCATCGCCAGAAGGGCATGGGCATGGTGCGCAAGCTGATCCAGGCGGCGCGCGCAAATTATTGAACTGTCTCGATGTCTCTCGCGCGTTTTCTGTGGAACGTTGTGAATCGTTGAGGCAAAAGGTTAATCAGGGTCCCGGCGCGTACATCCGGACAGGGGCGGAGAAAGTCAGGTCATGAGCATCGAATTCATCACACCCGAGGTCGACGAGCTGACCCCGCGTATCGCCGTCATCGGCGTCGGCGGCGCAGGCGGCAACGCCATCGCCAACATGATGCGCGCCGACGTGCAGGGCGTCGACTTCCTCGTCGCCAACACCGACGCGCAGGCGCTGAAGTCGTCGATCGCGCCGCACCGCATCCAGCTGGGTGCGAAGATCACGCAGGGCCTGGGCGCCGGTTCTCGGCCGGAGATCGGCCGCGCGGCGGCGGAAGAAACGATCGACGATCTCGCCAAGCGGCTCGAGGGCGCACACATGTGCTTCATCGCGGCGGGCATGGGCGGCGGCACGGGAACCGGCGCTGCGCCGGTGATCGCCAAGGCGGCCCGTGACATGGGCATCCTGACCGTCGGCGTCGTCACCAAGCCGTTCAGCTTCGAGGGTAATCGCCGCGCCAAGAGCGCCGAAGGCGGCATCGAGGAACTGCAGAAGTACGTCGATACGCTGATCGTAATTCCGAATCAGAACCTGTTCCTGATCGCCAACGCCAACACGACCTTCAAGGAAGCGTTCGAGATGGCGGACGAGGTGCTGCAGCAGGGCGTGCGCGGCATCACCGACCTGATGGTCATGCCCGGCCTCATCAACCTCGACTTCGCCGACGTGCGTTCGGTGATGCAGGAAATGGGCAAGGCGATGATGGGCACCGGCGAGGCGTCCGGCGACAACCGCGCGCTGGAAGCGGCGCAGAAGGCGATCGCCAACCCGCTGCTCGACGGTGTCAGCATGCAGGGCGCGAAGGGCGTCATCATCTCGATCACCGGCGGCGACGACATGCGCCTGCTCGAAGTCGACGAAGCCGCGAATCACATCCGCGACCTGGTCGATCCCGACGCCAACATCATCTGGGGTTCGGCGTTCAATCCCGAACTGGAAGGCCGCATCCGCGTTTCCGTGGTCGCCACGGGTATCGAGTCGGACGCCAAGCCCGGCATCGCTGCACCCGCACCGGAAGCGGCGAAGTCGTTCAGCTTCGGCATGGGCCGCAAGACCGACGACAGTACATCGTTCCGGCCGAGCGCCACGACCGAGCCGGCACCTGCCGCGCCGGCACCGTCGGTGTCGTTCACCGCGCCGGCAGCCGCCGAGCCCGAGCCGCTGGACCTGCATGCCGCCGACGCGGTGGCGGCCGATAAGCGGCCCGAGACGGCGGATGCGGCGGACGACGAATTGGTGCTGGGCGCCGAGACGATCGTGCCGCAGCCGCCCAAGACCTATGCCGACGAGCCGTTCGGTGCTGCACCCGCGCCAGCGCGGGCGCCCGCACCGGAGGCGCCCGGCACCCGCCGCCCGTGGATCGCGCCGGGCAGCGAGGCTGCGGCCCCGGACGCGGCGCCGCAACCGCGCGTCAAGCTGGGCGGAACGCTGTTCGAACGCATGTCCAACGCCGCCCGCGGACCGGCGCGCGACGAGGCCGAGGGCGACGGCAAGGAGCCGATCGACATCCCGCGCTTCCTGCATCGCCAGAACAACCAGTAAACGGGCGGGCGTTCCGGGTCGGGGCACCTGTGGCAAGGGCGACCTGCGCGCCTGTCGAGAGGTGCCCCCTCCCGGACTGTTTCGAGCCTTTACACGAACCCACCGTCATACCGGACGTGTTCGACATCCACCGTTCCACAGCAGCGACAATCGCTGATGCGCCGGATCGTGGGGCTGCGGGATGACGAAGTCGCACGGTCGACATCCGGACTTGTGCGGAGGGTCAAAATTTTCGGGTGGTGGCGAGATGCATCGGGCGGGTCGCCTGTCGATCGCGATCTGCTTCTTCGTACGGTAGGTCCAACCGACCATCGCTAGCCGATCGTTTCCGTCCGTCCGCCATGTTCGTCGCCGCTCAGCCTCCATTCACCGTGTGCCCTGATATCGGACATTGCCGGTTCAGGTGCCTTGGGCTCTAGTCGATCGACCCCATGCGTTTCCCAGGCCCTGCATTTCTCGCGTCCGCATCGCTGCTCGTTGCGTCCATGCCCGCCACCCTGCGCGCGCAGGAGGTGGTGCAGGCGCTGCCCGGCACGACCGACGCCGATCGGCTCGCCGAACAGATGCGGGCCCTCGCGTCCAATCCGCGCGATCTCCATGCCCTGATCGCGGCGGGCGATCTGTCGCTGTCGCTCGGCGACCTGAGCGGCGCGGCGTCGCTTTATGCGCGCGCCGAAAAGGTGTCGGCGAACGACCCGCGCATCAAGGCGGGCGAGGGCGCGATCCTCGTCCGGTCGGAGCGTCCCGGCGAAGCGTTGCGCTATTTCGCCCAAGCCGAGGCCGGGGGGTACGACGCACGGGGCTTCGCGGCGGATCGCGGCCTCGCCTATGACCTGATCGGCCAGCAGGAACGGGCCCAGCGCGACTATCGAACGGCGTTGAAGACGCGGCCCGACGATGAGGTCGTCAAGCGGTACGCATTGTCGCTGGGCATCTCCGGCAAGCGCGACGCGGCGCTGGAGCAGCTCGACCCGTTGCTGCGCAAGACGGATCGCAGCGCCTGGCGCATCCGTGCTTTCATCCTTGCAATGGCCGGCGATCAGCCGGGTGCGGAGAAGATCGCGACCACGATGCTGCCGGCCGGTATGGCGCAGGGGCTGCTGCCGTTCTTCCAACGCTTGCCGTCGCTGCCCGCCACCGATCGCGCCTTCGCAGTGCATTTCGGGGAGGTGCGGGCAACGCCGGAGCGGCTGGCCGACGCGCGGCTCGCGCCGTCTCTCCCGCAACTCGCCGCGGAACCCGCGCCGGTGGCTCTTGCCGCCGTGCAGCCGGGCGGCGGGGTGACCAGGCCCGATCGGCGGGGTCGAACACGCGGACGGCGCGACGCCATGCTGGCACCCGCGGTCTCTGTTGCGGCCACGCAGCCGCAGCCGGTTGCGCCATCCTATCCGTCGGCCGCTGCCGCGCTGGCGCGGGTGCAGCCATTACCGTCCGTGCCGACGACGTTGGCCAGCGCTGCGCCGACGAAGCTTCTGGGCGCACTGCCGACGACCGCGGCCTCCAGCGCGTCGGTCATGTCCACGGTGCGGCCCGCCGCCACGCCGCCGGTTTCGCTTGCCGCGACGGGCATTGCCGATCGTCGGACTCCGACGACGACGGGCGCGGCACCTTCGGTCAGCATCGCCGCCGTGGCCAGCGCGCCGCCCGCAACGGTGTCGAATGCCCAAGCCGCCAACCTCGCCGTGTCACGGCCACCGGTTCCGGCGTCGCTGACGGCGGCGAACGCCGTTACGGTCGCCGCACCTGTGCCGCTTGCCACGGCCGAACCGTTGCCGCGCGCTTCGGTCGCGCCGACTCCCGGCTTTACCACCTCCGCCGTCGCGCCGGCCCCGGCCGTAACCCTTGCGTCCGCCACAGCGACCTTGTCGAGCGCTGCGGTGCCTGCCGCTGCCACCGTCGCTGCCTCGGCTGCGGTGCCGGCGAACTTCTCCGCGCAGCCGTCGCGGGAAGAGGCGGATTCGGTGCTCGCCCGAATCGTCGCCGGCCTGTCGATTCCCGCAGCGGAACTGGGCGTAGCGCCACCGATAAGGGCCGTAGCAGCCGCCACGGAGCCTGCCCCCGACACCGCCGCGCGCGTCATTGCCGAGGCGCGGGCGAAAGAGGAGCGGGATGCCGCCGCGCAAAAGGCGCTGGCGTTGAAGACCGCCGCAGACAAGCGTGCCGCCGATCGCAAGGCGATCGCCGACAAGAAGGCACTCGCCGCCAAGAAGCTGGCCGACGAGAAGAAGATCGCCGATGCGGCGGCCGCCGCCGAGGAGAAGAAGGCTGCTGCGGGGGAAAAGAAGGCCGCGCGCGCCAATCCCGAACGGATCTGGGTGCAGGTCGCAGGGGGCGCCAATGCCAACGATCTGCCCAAGGCCTATGCCGCGGTGAAGGCCAAGGCGTCGGCGGTGTTCGGCAGCCGTACCGCCTGGTCGACGCCGTTGCGGGCGACCAATCGCGTGCTTGCCGGGCCGTTCAAGACCGATGCCGAGGCGCGCACCTTCGTCAATCAACTGGCGAAGGCCGGGGTGTCCGCCTTCACCTTCACCAGCGATGCCGGGCAGGCCGTGACGAAGCTTCCGCCGAAATGAGCGCCCGCGCGCCCTGGGCCTCGGACCCGGCGCGCAGCAAAGGTCGCCTTCACCAGGAACAGACCGGGATCATCGGCGCGGCGGTACGCGGCCCGCGCGACGATTTCCAGCGCGACCGCGACCGCATCATCCACTCGATCAGCTTTCGTCGCCTGCGGCACAAGACCCAGGTGTTCATGGCGCCGGACGGCGATCATTTCCGCGTCCGCCTGACCCACAGCCTGGAGGTCGCGCAGATCGGCCGGACCGTCGCGCGCGTGCTGGGCCTGAACGAGGACCTGACCGAGGCCCTGTGTCTCGCGCACGATATCGGGCATCCGCCGTTCGGCCATGCCGGCGAGGATGCGCTGAAGGCGGCGCTGGCGGACGCCGGCGGCTTCGATCACAACGGCCATACGTTGCGTGCGCTGACCCGGATCGAACGGCCTTATCCGCTTTGGGACGGGCTCAACCTGACGTGGGAGACGCTGGAGGGGCTGGCGAAGCACAACGGGCCGGTGCGCCATCCCGGCTGGGCGCTGCGCGAGGCGGACGCCGCATTCCCGCTGGATTTGCACAGCCATGCCAGCCTGGAGGCGCAAGTGGCGGCGATCGCCGACGACATCGCCTATGACAATCACGATATCGACGACGGATTGCGCGCAGGGTTGCTGACGCTCGATCAGTTGCTGGCCGTGCCGCTGGTGGCGCGCGGCTGGGACGCGGCGCGGACGCGCTTCCCTGGTGTCGCGCCGAAGCGGCTGGCGAGCGAGCTGGTGCGCAGCCAGATCGGCACGATGGTCAACGACCTGATCGAGGAGACGCGTCGCCGTATCGCCGCGTCCGGCGTCGGCAGCGCCGACGATGTGCGGCGCGCGGGCGAGGCCCTGTGCGGCTTCTCCCCGTCGATGCGCGAAGAGGAGCGCGACCTGAAGCGTTTCATGTACGCCAATCTGTATCACCACCCGCTGCAACTGGCGGCGGCGGACGCGGCGCACGGGATCGTCAGCGGCCTGTTCGCAGCCTATCGCGCCGAACCGCAGGCGATGAGCGCCGATTGGGTCGACGACGTTCCCGACGACGAACCCGGCCGCAGCCGCCATATCGCCGACTTCATCGCGGGCATGACCGATCGCTACGCCATCGCGCGCTACCGCGACCTGGTAGGCCCGATCGATCTGCCCGACGGGTTCTGACGCGCCGCGTCCGCCGCCGAAATCCGCTCAGCGTGAGGCCAGCTGGGTCTTGCCGACCGCACCCGAAGCTTCGGCGACCTTGAAGGATACCGGTACGCCGCCCGCGGTGCCCGACACGCGATCGCCGCGCACGACGAGTCGGAAGGGCGTGCCACCGGGGAAGCGACGGCCGGTGATCACCTGGCGATCGTGGACGACGACGCTGTCGTAGACATAGGTCTGGCCGTCATGTTCGAACATCGTCTGTCCGGAACGCGCCATGCCGATGGTCGAGGTGAGGGCGGCGGCAACAACAGCCATAATGGCAAAGGTCTTACGCATGATCGTCTCCCGCAGGTTTGTGCGTCGAGCCTGATCAGGTCCTTCCCAACTTTCGTGTTCAGGCGATATTGCACTGCAACATAGGCATCAAATGCAAAGCTTCGCGGTCACACGTGCGCCCGGCGCAATCGCCCGCGCGGGTTGGCATAGTTCTGCGACAATCCGGGCGTAAGCGGATTGTCGGGGGCGAGGAGCATGATGATGTCTGAGGCTGCCATCGCGTTGAATCGATTTGGTTTGGGCACCCGGCGTGACGAGTCGCCGCCCGGTGATCCCAGGCGCTGGCTGCTGACGCAGATCGAGGGCTACCAGCCGTCGCCCGCTCCGGTTGCGGCAGCCCCCACGAGCTTCGTCGTTTCCGCCGACATCGCCGCCTATCGCGTCGAGCTTCAGAAGATCCGGCAGGATGCACGGGCCGCCGGCACGCCGATGCCGGCGCGCCGGCCCGCCATGGCCGCTCCCGCCGGCACGACCGCGGCCGGGACCACCGGCATGATGGCCGCGGACACGGCGGCCGAGCCGATGCCGGCGATGACCGATGCCGCTCGTCCAGCCGAGCCCGCCAGCCCGATGCGCGATGCGCAGCAGGAGGAGCGGCGCATCGCCCGCCGCGCGGGGCAGGACAATTACGCCAGCCTGGTGGCGGCGCGCACCGCAGCGGCAGTGGCGACGACGACGCCGTTTGCGGAACGCCTGGTCCATTTCTGGTCGAACCATTTCGCCGTCTCCGCCGACAAGCTCGAAATGATCGGACTGGCCGGCACGCTGGAGATGGAGGCGATCCGCCCGCATGTGATGGGTCGCTTCGCCGACATGCTGTTCGCGGTCGAACGGCATCCGGCGATGCTGCTCTACCTCGACCAAGCGGTGTCGGTCGGCCCCGATAGCCCCCTAGGGCTGCGCGCGGCAGGGCGCGCTCAGCGCAAGATCGGCCTCAACGAGAATCTGGCGCGCGAGATCATGGAGTTGCACACGCTCGGCGTGCGTACCGGCTACACCCAGGCGGACGTCACCGAATTCGCCCGCGCCATGACCGGTTGGACGGTGGGCGGGATAGGCGGCGGCCCGGGCGCGCGCTTTGCCGGAGCCGCGGGTCAGCGGCCCGGCACGTTCGTATTCGCATCGCCCATCCACCAGCCGGGCGCGCGCACGGTGATGGGCAAGACCTATGCGGAGGGCGGCGAGGCGCAGGCGCAGGCGGTGCTCGCCGACCTGTCGGTGCATCCCGCGACCGCGCGCCATATCGCGACCAAGCTCGCCCGCCACTTCGCGGGCGACGCGCCGCCGCCGGCGATGGTCGCGCGTCTCGAGCAGGCATTCCTGCGCTCGGGCGGTGACCTGCCCACCGTGTACCGCGCGCTGATCGCCTCTCCAGAGGCGTGGGTGCCGACGCCGGTCAAGTTCAAGACGCCGTGGGAATGGACGGTGTCAAGCTATCGTGCGCTCGGCACGACCGACGTCAAGCCACAGGCGATGCTGGGCCTGATGAACCAGCTTGGCCAGCCGATCTGGAAACCGGGTCAGCCGATCGGATATGACGACACCGCGCCCAGCTGGGCCGGACCCGATGCGGTAATGCGCCGCGTGGAGGCCGCGGAGCGTTTCGCCGCGCGCGCCGGTGCGGCGATCGATGCCCGTGCGCTGGCGCCGCAGCTGTTTCCCGGCATGGTGTCGCCGGCGACCACCCAGGCGCTCGCCCGCGCCGAAAGTCCCGGCCAGGCGCTCGCGCTGCTGCTGGTATCCCCTGAAATGATGCGGAGGTAGGATCATGGATCGTCGCGCCTTTATCGCTGCGGGTGGCCTCGGGCTGCTCGGCGCCTTCGCTCCCCGCATGGCCTTCGCCAAGGCGGCCACAGCCAAGCGATTCGTCTTCATCATCCAGCGCGGCGCCGCCGACGGGCTCGGCACGATCGGCGCGGTCGGCGATCCTGCCTTCGTCGGCGCGCGCGGCGACTTGGCCGCGGATCTGACCGCCGGCACCAAGCTCGACGCGATGTTCGCGCTGCACCCGGCGATGACCAACGCCGCCGGCCTGTACGGCAAGGGACAGGCGCTGTTCGCGCATGCCATCGCCTCGCCGTATCGCGACCGTTCGCACTTCGACGGGCAGAACGTGCTGGAGACGGGCGGCACCGGTGCCTACCAGCTGAAGGACGGCTGGATGAACCGTTTGCTCGGCGTGGTGCCGACCGACGACGCGCGCGCGATCGCGATCGCCGCGACGGTGCCGATGGCGCTGCGCGGCCGGCGCGAGGTGGCGAGCTATGCGCCCTCGTCGCTGCCCGATGCATCGGACGACCTGCTGGCGCGGGTGACGCAGCTTTATGCGGGCGATGCGCAGTTGCACGGCCTGTGGAACGAGGCGCTGTCGACACGCCAGCTGACCAGCGACCTCGCGCAGGATAATGGTCGCAACGCCGCGGCGACCGGCGCGCTCGCCGCGCGCCTGCTCGCGCCCGCCAACGGCGCGCGCATCGCGACGATCGAAACCGGGGGATGGGATACCCACGCCGGGCAGCGCGGGCGGCTTGCCGCGCAGTTGAAGGGCCTCGACGCGATGATCGGCGCGTTGCAGGCGGGGCTCGGCCCCGTTTGGAACGACACGCTGGTGCTGGTTGCGACCGAATTCGGCCGCACCGTCGCGGTCAACGGCACCGGCGGCACCGATCACGGCACCGGCACCGCGGCGATGCTGTTCGGCGGCGCGGTGAAGGGCGGGCGGGTGTTCGCGGACTGGCCCGGCATGGCGACCGCAAACCTGTTCGAGGCGCGCGACCTGAAGCCGACGACACCGCTGGACGCGTTCATCGGCGGGGCGGTGGCGGACCATTTCGCCATCGAGCCGCCCCGCGCGATGGCGGCGCTGTTCCCCGCGAGCGCGAAAACCGCGGCGATCGGAGGGTTGCTGCGGGTGTGATTTGAACCCACCCTCGTTGTGCGGTAGAGCGCGGCGCTTTTGCCGAACGGACGCTCATGACGCTTTACACCCGCTTTGCCGCGCATGTCGCAGCGGCCCTCGACACGCTCACCGCCGCCGGCACGTTGCCGGCCGGGCTCGACCGCAGGAACGTGACGGTCGAGCCGCCGCGCGATGTCAGCCACGGCGATCTCGCCACCAATGCGGCGATGGTGCTGGCCAAGCCCGCCGGCATGAACCCGCGCGCGCTGGGTGAGGCGCTCGCCGCCGAGCTCGGCAAGCTCGACGACGTCGCGGAGGCGAGCGTCGCCGGCCCGGGCTTCATCAACCTGCGCCTGACCGATGCAGCGTGGCGCGACGAGCTGACCCAGATCCAGGCGGGCGGCGATGGTTACGGCCGCTCGACATTGGGGCAGGGCATCACCGTCAACGTCGAATATGTCAGCGCCAATCCGACCGGCCCGATGCACATGGGTCATTGCCGGGGCGCGGTGGTGGGCGACGCGCTCGCCAGCCTGCTCGAATTCGCCGGTCATACGGTCATCCGCGAATATTACGTCAACGATGCCGGCGGTCAGGTCGATGTGCTCGCCCGCTCGACCCACCTGCGCTACCGCGAGGCGCTGGGCGAGACGATCGTGATCCCCGAAGGCCTGTACCCCGGCGAATATCTGATCCCCGTCGGCCAGGCCCTCGCCGCCGAATACGGCGACCGCTATGTCGCCGCGCCGGAATCCGAATGGCTCGCGCTGTTCCGGACGCGCGCGGTCGCCGCGATGCTGGTGATGATCCGCGAGGATCTCGCGCTGCTCGGTATCCACCACGACCTGTTCTCGTCCGAGGCCGAGTTGCAGGCGGCGGGCAAGCCCGAGGCGGCGGAGGCGGAGCTGCGCGCGGGCGGCCTCGTCTATGACGGGGTGCTCGAAGCGCCCAAGGGCGAGACGCCCGAGGATTGGGAGCCGGTCGAACTGCCGTTGTTCCGTTCGACGCAGTTCGGCGACGATCAGGATCGTCCGATCAGGAAGTCGAACGGCCAATGGACCTATTTCGGCGCCGACCTCGCCTATCATTTCCAGAAGAGCCAGTCCGCCGACCAGCTGATCGACATCTGGGGCGCCGACCACGCCGGCACCGTCAAGCGCATCGTCGCAGCGGTCGCGGCGCTGACCGGCGGCAAGACACGATTCGACGTCAAGCTCGTGCAGATGGTCCGCCTGCTCCGCGCCGGCGAGCCGGTGAAGATGTCGAAGCGTTCGGGCAATTTCGTCACGCTGGCCGACGTGGTGCGCGAAGTGGGCAAGGACGTGGTGCGGTTCACCATGCTGACGCGCCGGTCTGATGCGCAGATGGACTTCGATTTCGCCAAGGTGGTCGAGGCGTCGAAGGACAATCCGGTCTTCTACGTCCAATATGCCCATGCCCGCATCGCGTCGCTCCACCGCCGCGCGGCGGAAGCGGGCATCGCGGAAGGCGCGGCCGACCTGTCCCGGCTTGATACGGAAGAGCTCGCGCTGGTGAAGCTGGCGGCGCAGTTCCCGCGCATCGTCGAGACTGCCGCGACGGCACGCGAGCCGCACAGAATCGCCTTTTATCTGTATGACTTGGCTGCGGCATTCCATGCCTTGTGGAACGTCGGGAATGACCGTCCCGATCGCCGTTTCCTGGTGGTCGAGGATCATGATGCGACGCGTGCGCGTCTGTTCTTGGCGACAGCGGTCGCGCAGATTATTCGTAACGGGCTCAACATCATGGGCGTAGTCGCGGTTTCGGAGATGAAGTGATGGCGGACGAGATGGACCTGCGTGAGGAGGACCGGCTGCCGTGGCTCGAAACCGTCGAGCCGGACGAGGAGCGGGGGGCGCCGCTCGGCAAGATGCTGGCGCTGGTCGTACTCGGCCTCGCCGTGCTCGCCGCGATCATCTTCGGCATCTACAAGCTGCAGACGCGCACCAATGCGGACGGCCAGCTGATCGCCGCGCAGGAGGGCGACTATAAGGTCAAGCCCGACGATCCCGGCGGTCTGAAGGTGAAGGGCGAGGGCGATGCCGCCATCGCGACCAGCGCGGGCAAGGCAGGCAACGGTTCGATCGACCTTAACGCGGTCCCCGAAAAGCCGATCGATGGCCGTCGCGTCGCGCCCGGCACCAAGCCGGCGGCGGCCGGCGGCAGCAACGCGGTCGCGCAGGTGCCGGCCTCCGGCGGTAAGCTCGTCGCTGCGCAACCGGTGACCGTGCAGCGTAACGCAGCACCCGGCGCGGGCAGCAGCGGCTCGCTCGTCCAGCTCGGTGCCTATCCGACCGAGGCGGCGGCGAATGCGGCGTGGAGCGGCTTTTCCAAGCGGTTCAGCTACCTCGCGCCGCTGGGCCAATCGATCCAGTCGGTCGCGACCGGCGGCCGCACGCTCTACCGCCTGCGCGTCAATGCCGGCAGCGCCAACCAAGCCGGCGACATCTGCGGCCGGCTGCGCGTCGCCGGTGAAAGCTGCTTCGTCGCGAGTTGAGGCCGGACCAGCCTTCTGCGGCGCAGCTGTAGGAGGGGCGGACGGCGAGCGCGTCGCCGCTCCGCAAACGGGCATGCGGGCGGTGCCGTCGCCACCCTCGGGTGGCGCCGGCCGCGCAGACCCGCTAATCCCGGCGGCATGAAGCCTGTCATCTTCGGCATCGCCGGCCTGGAACTCACCGCCATCGAACGCGCCTTCTTCACCGAGGTGGAGCCGGCCGGCTATATTTTGTTCAAGCGGAACATCGCCGACCGGGCACAGGTGCGGGCGCTGACCGATGCCCTGCGGGATCTCACCGGCCGCAGCGATCTGCCGATCCTGATCGATCAGGAAGGCGGGCCGGTGGCGCGGATGGGGCCGCCGGAATGGCCGGCATTTCCCGCCGGGCCGGCCTTCGACGCGCTGTACCGGAAAGCACCGATGTCCGCGATCCAGGCGATGCGCGCCAACGGCCAGGCGCTGGGGCTGATGCTGGCAGAGGTCGGCATCACCGTCGACTGCGCGCCGATCATCGACGTCGTACAGTCCGATACGACGGAGGCGGTCGCCTGCCGCGCCTATGGCCGTGATCCGATGCAGGTCGCCGCGCTCGGCCGCGCCATGCTCGAAGGGCTGGCGGCGGGCGGGGTCGTCGGCGTCGTCAAGCACATGCCGGGTCATGGTCGCGCGCGGGTCGACAGCCATCATCTGCTGCCGACCGTCACCGCGAACGCCGCGGAGCTGGAGGTCGACCTCGAGCCGTTCCGCACCTTGTCGCACGCGCCGATGGGCATGACCTCGCATATCGTCTTCGAGGCATGGGACGCCGGGCGGCCCGCGACGCTGTCGCCCATCGTCGTCAACGACGTCATCCGGGATGCGATCGGTTTCGACGGGCTGCTGATGACCGACGACATCGACATGAAGGCGCTGTCAGGTACGGCGGGCGAAAAGGCGGCGGGTGCGATCGCCGCCGGGTGCGATCTGGTGCTCGATTGCTGGGCGAGGATGGACGAAATGGTGGAGATCGCGGGCAGGCTCGACCCGATCGGCGACGCCGCGCGCGCGCGCCTGGCCCGCGCCATGGCAAGCGTCGGTGCACCGCAGGGCGACTTCGATGCGCTGATCGCCAGCCGCGACGCCTTCTTCGCGCACGCCTGACCGATCCGGCGATCACCGCGGTCATGGCCGAACCCGAACAGCTGACCCTCGATCTGGACGGGTGGGAGGGGCCGCTCGATCTTCTGCTGACGCTCGCCCGATCGCAGAAGGTCGATTTGCGGAAGCTATCGATCCTGGCGCTCGTCGAACAATATCTCGGCTATATCGAACGACGCCAGACGCTGCAGCTCGAAGTCGCCGCCGATTATCTCGTCATGGCGGCGTGGCTGGCTTACCTGAAATCGGCGCTGCTGCTGCCGCGCGATCCCGGCGTGGAGCCCGATCCCGAGGACCTGGCGCTGCGCCTGCAATTGCGGCTGGAACGGCTGGCGGCGATGCGCGAGGCAGGGGCGCGACTGATGGCGCGCGACCGTCTAGGCCGCGATGTCTTTACCCGGCGTGCGGCGCCCGGCCTGACGGTCGTTCGCCGGGCGCGTTGGCAGGCGGAGATCTACGATGTGATCAGCGCCTATGGCCGGGTCAGCGCGCGTAGCAGGCCGGTGATGCATGTCGTCGCGGATCGCGAGGTGATGACGCTGGAGGCGGCGCTGGAGCGGATATCGCGGATGATCGGGCTGCGGCTCGACTGGTCGACGCTCGACAGCTTCCTGCCCGACGGTTCGGGGCGCTTGCGCACGTCGGCGCTCGCGTCGTCGTTCCTCGCTGCGCTCGAACTGGCCAAACAGGGGCGGGTGGAGCTGCGCCAGCATATGCCGTTCGCGCCGCTGTACGTCCGGACGCTGTCGTGACTGCGCCCGACGCCGATGTACGGGCGGTCGAGGCGCTGTTGTTCGCCGCGGCCGAGCCGCTCGGGATCGATTCGATCCGCGCCTATGTCGGCGATGTCGACGTTCGCGCGGCCTTGGCGCAACTTACCGCGGATTATGCGGGCCGCGGCATCGCGCTGGTCCGGCGCGGGGATCGCTGGCATTTCGAGACGGCCCCCGATCTTGCGCACCTGCTCCGCCGCGATCGCGACGAGGTCCGTCGGCTCAGCCGTGCCGCGACCGAGACGCTGGCGATCATCGCCTATCACGAACCGGTGACGCGGGCGGAAATCGAGGCGATCCGCGGCGTGCAGACGGCCAAGGGAACGCTGGACGTGCTGATGGAGGCGGGCTGGGTTCGCCCGGCGGGCCGTCGCGAAGTGCCGGGCCGGCCGTTGTTATACGCGACGACGCCAGGCTTCCTGGCGCATTTCGGGCTGGAGAGCCGCCGCGACCTGCCGGGCATCGACGATCTGCGTGCCGCCGGGCTGCTCGATCCGGTCGACATGGCGGCCGATGCATTGGAGGTGGAAAAGAACGGCGCAACGGACTAGATGGAGCTAACGTCTAGGAGATTATGCCATGGGCAGTTTTAGCCCGATCCATCTGCTGTTGCTCGCCGTGGTCGCGATCCTTCTGCTTGGCGGCGGCCGGTTCTCGAACCTGATGGGCGACGTCGCCAAGGGCGTGAAGAATTTCAAGAAGGGCATGGCCGAGCAGGACGATGACGTCGCCGCCAAGCCTGCGCCGCGGATCGAAGCGCAGAAGACCGCCGATCCTGCCTTCGATCGCGACGGCAACCGCGTCCGCGACGACCGTTAAGCCACATTCGATGCAGAGCTGCGGCGCCCGATGTTCGGGGTAGATTCGTCCGAATTCCTGCTGATCGCCGTGGTCGCGCTGGTGGTGATCGGGCCGAAAGACCTTCCCAAGGCGATGCGGGTCGTCGGTTATTGGGTGGGCAAGGCGCGTGGCGTAAGCCGCTCGTTCCGCCAGGGCTTCGACAACATGGTGCGCGAAGCCGAACTGGAAGAGATGGAAAAGCGCTGGGCTGCCGAGAATGCGCGGATCATGGCGGAGCATCCCGCCAGTTCCGAAGCCGAGTCGCTCGCCGCGGCAGAGCCGGTGACGCCGCCCACGTCCGATGCGCCTCCGCCGCAGGATGGCGCGGAGATGACGCCTGTGATGGTCGAGAAGCCGGTGGTCGTCGCGGGACCGGAATACAAGGCCGCTCCGCATTCCGATAGCGCACCGTCATGACCGAACCGGTGCTGGACAACGAAATCGACGCCAGTCGCGCGCCGTTGCTCGATCACCTGATCGAACTGAGGCGGCGCCTGCTTTACTGCATCGCCGCGATCGTCGTGGCGTTCGGCGTGAGCTATTACTTCGCCGAGGATATCTTCGCCTTCCTCGTCCAGCCGCTGCTGCACGCCGGGCAGAAGACGGTCATCTACACCCAGCTGTTCGAAGCGTTTCTGGTCAAGGTGAAGGTCGCGTTCTTCGCGGCGATGATGATCTCGTTCCCGGTCATCGCCAACCAGATGTGGCAGTTCGTCGCACCCGGGCTGTACCGCAAGGAACGACGTGCGCTGCTGCCGTTCCTGCTGGCGACGCCCATCCTGTTCATCTGCGGCGCGGCGCTCGCTTATTACATGGCCATACCGATGGCGCTGCACTTCCTGCTCGGTTTTCAGGGCGACGTCGGGGGCGTGCATCAGCAGGCGCTGCCCGCGATCGGCAATTACCTGTCGATCGTCATGCAATTCCTGTTCGCCTTCGGCCTGGCCTTCCTACTGCCGGTGCTGCTGATGCTGCTCGAGCGGGCAGGTATCGTCACGCGCAAGCAGCTGATCGCCGCGCGTCGCTATGCGATCGTCGGAGCGACGGCGATCGCCGCGGTGCTGACCCCGCCTGACCTGATGAGCCAGGTGTTGCTCGCGGTGCCGCTGATCCTGCTGTACGAGATCGCCATCATCGGTATCTGGTTCACAGAGCGGAAGCGTTCCAAGGAAGCCGAGGCGGCGGTCGTCGAAGCCTGAGCTTAACGCCGGGTCTGTGGGTGCATGAAGATCGCCCACGGTTCTGCACTTCCCGTGGGAACGTGCGTCCTCGGGTGGCCGCCATCATCCGCTCAGGCATGAAAATGGCCCCCGTCCGATATGGACGAGGGCCTTGATCGATCGTTGAAACGCTGGAGGTTTACTTCGCGTCGTCGGCGGTCTTCGCGACCGTGTTGCCGGCAGACTTCACGTCCTTGCCGACGCCTTCGACCGTGTTGCACGCGCTGACCATGAGCGCGCCTGCGACGACGACCATTCCGAGAACCTTACGCATAATACCTCCTGGTGCATGAATGCCGGTAGTGGAATGATCGGAGAGCGTGTTCGTTCCGGTTGCGCAACTCCTTGATGAAGGCTGCGAAGCGGCGGCGAAGGCTGACAAACGTTAAAGGCCCGAAAGCATCACCGGGGGGGGGAGGGTGGATGCTTTCGGGCCTATGTCGTGGATCGCGAAGAGCGGGGGGGCATAAGGTCGCGATCCGTATTGCATAACCCCGACCCGTCGCGGCAGTTCCATGCCGATTCACAAATTTTCAAAACTTTCACATTGCCCTAGTCGCGACCCAATATGGCCACCGCAATTTCATAGGCACCGACCATCGGATCGTGGTGCAGCGGTGCGCGCAACTGCCGCGATAAGCCCTCGATCACGCGGCCGTAGCGGGTGGACAACAGCCCTTCGAGCGCTTCGCTCGCCACGAAGGCGCGCGAGACGACGCGGAACTTCGCCTTTTTGTCGTCGTCGCCCGGCTTCACTGCAACGCGGATCTGGGCCGCCGGATCGCAGTTCATCGCCAGTTCGATCATCTCCGTTGCCAGAAACGCGACAGCGACGGCGACGTCCTGCGTCACCAGAAACGGATCGATATCGAGCGCGATCGATAAATTGGATGCGCCCTCCGGCGCGGTGGCGCGAATGTTCGACGCGAGTTCGCCGATGACTGAGCGCAGGTTGAGCCCGCGATTGTCCTCCATCTCGGCGAAATGATTGCGATGCACGACGGCGAGCGCGTCGACCCGGCGCTGGATGGAGGCGTAGGCGGCGGTCGCATCCGGACTGGGCGCGCCGCGTGCATGGAAATTGATCAGGCTGGAGATGACCTGCAGGTTGTTCTTCACGCGATGATGGACTTCGCGGGTCAATTTGGTCTGGCGGACGACCGCCTCGGCCAGCCCGGCCTCGTGCAGCGCGACGGTGCGGCTGATCGCGCGAAAGGTGTCGCCGAGTTCGCGTATCTCATGCGCCGGCAGCGGCCCGAGCTGGCCGGGGTCGATCACTTCTCCCGGCGTGTAGGCCGCCACGCTGGCGCGCAGCAGGCGCAGCGGGCGGATCAGCAGCCGATCGACGATGAACCAGGACAGCCCCGCCGCCGCCGCCCACATCAGCAGTGGCAGCATCAACGCGACGAGGAAGGACGAGGTGATCGGCGCGCTGCGGATACTGGTGCGCAACGTGAGCCCGCCCAGGCCGAGATCGTTCTGCACCGTCTCGACCCGGTCGAGCGGCCCCAGCCCGGGGATGGTGGTCAGCGACAGGCTGTCGTCGTCCCGCACGAGTTCGATCGCGAGCGGCATGGCGCGGCTGGACGGCGCGGCGAGCCGGGCGAGGAAGCTGCGCGGGAAAAAGACGCGGGCGCTCGGTCCGTTGCGCGGGCCGGCAACCGACAGGATCAGGCCGCGCCCCGGCATCACCGCTGCGCCGACCGCCGTCCCCGCGTCCACCGGCACGTCGCTGTCGAAGTCTTCGCCGCAGAGCAGCCGGCCTTTGCTGTCGATGATCGAGAACCGCGTGCCGGTAGTCGCCTGCTGCGCGAAGACACCCTGCGCCCGGGCGCAACTGGGCGCATCGCCCGCGTCGGCCTGCAACGCGTTCACCGCCACGCGGAGCGCGGTCATGTCGCCGATCAACTCGATGGCGATGCTGCGCGCGCTTTCGGTTGCGGCGATGCGCAGGCGTGCCCGCGCCTCGGCATCGGCGGTGCGGCCGGTCTGCAACGTGGCGCCGATGGCGATGAGCGCCAGCAGCAGCAGCGCGATACTGAGGGTGATGAAAAGCTTGGCGCCAGTCGGCAAGCGTGAAAACGCCGAGACCGGGGCCATTGCCGCGCGTCGGGTGGAGGAAGCGGCGTCGATCGTGGAGGCCATGGCCCCTGCTAGGCGAGCTTGTTCAGCAGGTCGAGCATTTCATCCGGCACGCTTTCGTCGATCGTCCGCTGATAGGCCGAGCGCAGGGCCGCGCCCATGTCGCGATCCTTGCTTTGAACCTTCGCAGGAGATTTCTTGGAAGACGTCTTCTTATCCTTGTCGCTGGGCAGTTCCAACATGTCCCCCTGGTGGCCCGGCGTTTCCAGGCAATCGACGCAACACAAATGGCGCCGCTTTGAAAGCGGATTGCCCATTCAATCGGCGATGAAACCAAAGTTGCCTTCGTTGGTTCCACCGTCGCGCGAAAATTCCGCAGGTCCGAGGGGGCGGGTGGGTTATTCGACGAAGTACATTGCAAAGCCGCGGCCGCCTGCACAGATCGGGCGTCCGACCGTTTCTTCAGGGAGTGAATACGACCCATGTCGCTTGGACAGCAACTCGCACCGCACCTTCCTTTCCTGCGGCGCTACGGCCGGGCCCTGACCGGCAGTCAGCATCAAGGCGACAAATACGTCCGGGCGACGCTGGAGGCGATCGTTGCGGCGCCGGAGGAATTTCCGCGTGACGTCGATCCCCGCCTGGGCTTGTACCGGATGTTCCAGGGGATCTGGTCGTCGGCGAATTCCGATGGCGAGGAGCAGACGTCGCAGAGCGATGCCGAAGGCACCGAAGCGGTCGCCCGTGCGCGTCTCGCCCGGATGACGCCGCTGTCCCGCCAGGCGCTGCTGCTGACCGCGATGGAGGGCTTTACGCCGGAAGACGCGGCTTATCTGATCGAGGTGGATACCAGCGAGGTCGAGACGCTGGTCGCAGAGGCCCTGTCCGAGATCGAGAAGCAGACCCGCGCCCGCGTCCTGATCATCGAGGACGAGCCGATCATCGCGATGGATATCGAGACGATCGTCCGCGACCTGGGTCATGAGGTCACCGGCGTCGCCGTCACTCGCGACGAGGCGGTGGCGTTGGCGATGGAGGATCGCCCCGGCCTGGTGCTGGCCGATATCCAGCTCGCCGACGACAGTTCCGGCATCGACGCGGTGAAGGACATCCTGGCGGAGTTCGAAGTGCCGGTGATCTTCATCACGGCCTTCCCCGAGCGGCTGCTGACCGGCGAGCGGCCCGAGCCGACGTTCCTTATCACCAAGCCGTTCCAGCGATCGACGGTGAAGGCGGCGATCAGCCAGGCGCTGTTCTTCGACGAAGCGACGATCCCGGCAGCGATGGCCTGACCCGGATGACCGTGCGCCGCCGGCATCATGGCCCGGCGGCGCATAAAGTTACGGACCCAAAACGGACTTCGGGGGTTTGACGATCATGGCTGATCCGAACGACACCGTGCACGTCACGACCACCGAAGCCCGTGCGGGCGCGACGCCCGGCGTCACCCGCTACGTTCTGGGCATTTCGCTGGTTCTCGTGATCGTGATCTTCGCCTTCCTCATCCTGAGGTAACGACCGCGCTCCGGCGCCCGACTGGCTTTTGCCGGCATGGACACCTATATTGTCGTTTCAGGCGGCGATCTTTGTCCCCGGCTTCGAACGGATTTGCATGACCCAGCCCGCTTCGCGTGACGATGATTACGAAGACGACGACGCGCCTGTCGAGCCCGTCGAACACGTTGCGCTGTCCGATCCCGAGTTCAAGAAGCAGCTGGCGCAGGTCATTCCGCATCTGCGCGCCTTCGGTCGGTCGCTGTCGGGTAGTCGGGATCTCGCGGACGATCTGGTGCAGGAAACGCTGCTGAAGGCCTGGGCGGCGCGTCAGCGGTTCCAAGCGGGCACGAACATGCGTGCGTGGACGTTCATCATCCTGCGCAACCTATATCTTTCGCAGATGCGTCGGGCCCGCTTCAAGGGTGAGTGGGACGATCTGGTCGCGGATCGCATTCTGGCCGCTCCAGCGAGTCAGGACCGGCACGTCGAGCTGGGCGATATGCAGCGCGCGCTGCTTCACCTGCCGCAGCCGCAGCGCGAGGCACTGATCCTCGTCGGCGCCGGTGGCTTCGCGTATGAAGAAGCGGCAGAGATATGCCAGGTGGCGGTCGGCACGATCAAGAGCCGCGTCGCGCGTGGTCGTGTCGCGCTGGAAACCATTCTGAGCGAAGGGTCGCTGCCGTCGCGTCGGGAACATGAGACCGACGTCAACAAGACCGCACTCGACACGATCATGGGTGAGGTCGATCAGCTCAGCCGCGGCCATTAGGCGCGGCGGGCCGTGTCAGTGCGTTACGCGGTCCAACCTACGCAGCAGCATCAACAGATCGTCGGGCAGGTGCGATGCGGCGAACGCGCCGCGCAGCGCATGGCCGATCGCATCGGTCGTGCGTGGGCTGCCGACGACATAGTCGCCGTGGCGGGCCTTGCTGGTGACGAGCGGATCGGTATTCATGCCGCCTTAAACGACCGATCCGCGGAAATGTTGCGACCATGAGCGGCGATCATAACGAAGCACCGAGCTGCCCCCTGTCAGAGGCGCTGGCGCGCGCACGGGCACACGCCCCTTTTCTGGCGATGGTGGCGGAGCGCGAGCCGGTGCTGTCGGACCGGCTGGCGCAGGGCATTCTCGACCTCGGCTTCTCGAGTGCGACGGGCGACATGCCGGTGGCGCGGCAGCTGCGGCTAGATCGCCGCGCGCTCGCGCTGACGGTTGCGGTGGGCGACCTGTCGGGGCGTATGGACCTGACGGCTGTCACCCATGCGCTCACCGACTTCGCCGACCGCGCGCTCGATCGGGCGATCCGCGCCGCGATTGAGGAACGCACGCCGGGAGCCGAGCCGCGTGGCTTTGCGGCGATCGCGCTGGGCAAGCAGGGGAGCCGTGAGCTCAACTATTCCTCCGACATCGATCCGATCCTGATCTTCGATCCCTACGTCCTGCCGCATCGCCCGCGCGAGGAGCCGGAAGCGGCGGCCGTGCGGATCGCCAAGCGGGTGGTCGAATTGCTGCAGGCGCGCGACGGCAACGGCTATGTCCTGCGCGTCGACCTACGATTGCGCCCGTCACCGGAGGTGACGCCGATCGCGTTGCCGGTCGAGGGGGCGATCGCCTATTACGAGAGCCAGGCGCTGACGTGGGAGCGCGCTGCGTTCATCCGATCGCGGGCGGTCGCGGGGGATCTGGCACTGGGCCGATATTTCCTCGATGCGATCCGGCCCTTCGTCTGGCGGCGCGGCTTGGATTTCGGGGCTATTGCTGAGATTCGCGATCTGTCGCGACGGATCCGCGATCATTATGCGAGCGGTCAGGCGCTCGGCCCTGGCTACGACCTGAAGCGCGGGCGCGGGGGCATTCGCGAAGCGGAGTTCTTCGCGCAGATCCACCAGTTGATCCACGGCGGACGTGATGCCGCGCTGCGCGCGCCCGCGACGCGCGACGCTTTGTCCCGGCTGGCCGAGGCGGGCTGGATCGCCGCCGATCATGCCAGGGCGCTGACCGAATCCTACACGATGTTGCGAACGATCGAGCATCGCGTCCAGATGATCGACGACCGCCAGACCCATGCGCTGCCGTCCGGGGTGGCTTTGGACCAGGTGGCGCGGCTGCATGGCGTGGCGGACGGCGCCGCACTGGTGGCGCTGTTGCGGGGACCGGTCGAGGCGGCGGGCCGCATATACGATGCGCTGGACGAGGAGCGCGCCGGTGACTTCCCGCACGACGCGCAGGGGCTGGCCCACCAGATGACCGCCATCGGCTTTATCGATGGCGAAGCGGCGGCGGCGCGCATCGCGGGGTGGCGGTCGGGGCGCTATCCTGCGCTGCGTAGCGCGGCGGCGAGGCACGCGCTGGAGGCGGTGTTGCCGGTGCTGATGCCGGCGCTGGCCGGTTCGCCCGATCCGGCGGCGGCGCTGCTGCGGCTCGACGTCCTGCTCGAACGCCTTTCGAGCGCGATCAACATCCTGCGGCTGCTGGAGGCACGGCCAGCGCTGGCGGCGCTGCTCGCCACGATCCTCAGCCATGCCGCGCCGCTTGCCGATGCGCTGGCGACGCGGCCCGAGTTGATCGACTGGCTGATCGACGCGAGCGCGTTCGAACCCCTTGCGGACGTGTCCGCGCTCGCGGGGGAAATGCGGTCCGGCGACCTGCGCGACTATCAGGCGCTGCTCGACCACGTTCGCCGGTTGGTGGGGGAAAAGCGGTTCGCGGTCGGATCGCAGGTGGTCGCGGGCGTCGCCGATCCGCTCGATGCCGCAGCCGGATATGCCCGGCTCGCCGAGGCGGCGATCGAGGTGCTGGCGCATGCGACGGTGATGGAGTTCGCGCAGACGCATGGCGTGGTGCCGGACAGCGAGTTGGTGATCCTCGCTTTCGGTCGGCTCGGCGGGGGGGCGTTGACGCATGCGAGCGATCTCGACCTCGTCTATCTGTTTACCGGCGATTTCAACGCGGAGTCCGACGGGGCCAAGCCGCTGGGGGCGACGCTCTACTACAACCGGTTGGCGCAACGGGTCACGGCGGCGCTGTCCGTACCCACCGCGGCCGGTCCCCTGTATCCGGTCGACACCCGGTTGCGCCCGTCGGGTACGCAGGGGCCCTTGGTCGTCTCGCTCGATTCCTTCGCCCGCTACCAGCGGGAGGATGCCTGGACGTGGGAGCATATGGCGCTCACCCGCGCCCGGCCGGTATTCGGCTCCCCCAAGGCGCGCGCGGCGGCGGAGGCGGTCATCGCCGACGTGCTTTCCGGCACGCGGCCACGGGGCGAGCTGACCGCCGATGCGGCAGCCATGCGGATCGACATGGCCCGTCACAAGCCACCCGCCGGACCGCTGGATGCGAAGCTGTTGCCGGGCGGGCTCGTCGATCTGGAGTTCACGGTGCACGTGGCCCAATTGCGTCATCGGAGCGGCTTCGATCCGCATCTGGCGCGGGCGATCGCATTGCTGGTGGCGGACGGACGGTTGCCCGCGGAGCTGCCGGCGGCGCATGACCTGCTGACCCGGCTGCTGGTCACGCTGCGGCTGGTCGCGCCCGATGCCGCCGAGCCACCGCCGGCGACCTGTGCGCTGATCGCGCGGACCCTGAGACTGCCCAACTGGCCGGCGGTGCTTGCCGCCTTCGCCGCGACGCGGCAGGACGTCGAGGCGGCATGGGCCAGGATTACAGGAGAGACGGATGAATGACGGCGCGACGATCCCCGCGGTGACGGTGACCATGCCCGACGGAACGCCGGTGACGCTGACCGACCTGCCGTTGCCCGCCGTGATCTATTTCTATCCCAAGGACGATACGCCGGGCTGCACCCGCGAGGCGCAGGATTTCTCCGCACTGGCAGACGCGTTCGCCGCTGCCGGAACGAGCCTGATGGGCATCAGCAAGGACCCGCCCGCCGCTCATGGCAAGTTCGCCGCCAAGCACGGCCTCACCGTCACGCTTGCGAGCGATGGCGACGGCAGCGCCTGCGACGCGTTCGGCGTGTGGGGCGAGAAGCAGATGTACGGCAAGACCTACATGGGGATCGAGCGGGCGACGTTCCTGTTCGGTGCGGACGGCACCCTGGTGAAGGCATGGCGCAAGGCGAAGGTGCCCGGCCATGCCGCCGCGGTGCTGGAGGCGGTGCACGGCCTCTAAGGCTATAGCCGCCGAGCAGGATCGTTCCCTTGGCCCGGGCCGGGCCGTCGCCGGAGAGGTCGAGGCGGAAGGGCTTGTGCTCGTCGGTCGTGCCGGTCAGCCCCTGACCGTCCTGTCTGATCGTGAAGCCGACCTTCGCAAGCCGCTCCTGGAACCAGCCGCGGACCTGTTCCGGGCTGGCCGGGCTGGAGAAACGGATGCGGACGCCGCCGCCCTGGTCTCGACCGTCCTTGCCGCCCGACACGTCCATCGTGTCGATCGTCGAGCCGGGGTAGAGGTGGACGCCGTTGAGGTCGAAGTTGGTTGCGTCGAGCTGGATCTTGGGCAGCTTGATCTGGCCGGAGAAGCCGGGGACGTCGATCTTCACCTCACCCGTCTTGGCATCCATCGCGCCCAGCACATTGCCGCCGTCGGCGTTGATCGACACCGAGGTGCCGTTGCCCGACCGGTCGCAGCCGGCAAGCGTCAGGGCGATGGCGGCGGAGGCGAAAAGCAGGCGTTTCATCGGCATGACCCATTGGCGTGTTGATCCTGCAACACACCTATAGCGATGCACGGCGGCGATCAAGCGGGGTTCCGCCCGGCGACGCCAGACGGTACGGGGACGCATCGTGACACGTCCATCTTCTCCCCCGGCGGCGGCAACGGCCGCCGCGTCGCCCGTCGCCGCGCCCGAATCCTCCGGTGCGCCGATCGGTTTCGCCGAATTCGTCGCGCTGGTCGCTGCGCTGATGTCGCTCGCTGCGCTCGGTATCGATTCGATGCTGCCGGCGCTGCCCGCCATCGGGCGCGCGCTGGGCGTCGCGACCGAGAACCAGCGGCAGTTCATCGTCACCGCATTCGTCCTGGGCTTCGGGATCGCGCAACTGGTGCACGGGCCGCTGGCGGATCGCTACGGGCGGCGGACGGTGCTGCTGTTCGCGATCGGCGGCTATGCGGTCGCCAATATCGCCTGCGCGGTGTCGGCGAGCTTCACCTTGCTGCTGTGCGCGCGCGTGTTCGGCGGGGCGATGGTCGCGGCGACGCGGGTTGCGACGGTGGCGATGGTGCGGGACTGCTATCACGGACGGGCGATGGCGCGGGTGATGTCGATCGCCTTCATGGTGTTCATGGTCGTGCCGGTGCTCGCGCCGGCGTTCGGGCAGACGGTGCTGCTGTTCGCGGACTGGCGCGGCATCTTCTGGACGATCGCCGGGACCAGTATGGCCATGTGGACCTGGCTGTTCGTGCGGATGCCGGAGACGCTGCATCGCGACGCGCAGCAGCCGCTGTCCGTCGGGCGGATCGCCGCGGGGTGGAAGCAGACGCTGAGCGACCGCTGGTCGCTGGGCTATACGCTGGCATCCACGACGCTGATGGGTGCATTGTACGGCTATCTCAATTCGGTGCAGCAGATCATGTTCGACACGTTCGGGCGGCCGAGCTTGCTGGCGGTGATGTTCGCGGTGACCGCGATGCTGATGGCGGCGGCGAACCTGACCAATGCGCGGCTGGTGGTGCGGCTGGGCACGCGGTTGATCAGCCACAGCGCAGTCTCGCTGCTGGTCGTGCTGAGCGCGCTGCACCTCGCCATCGCGCTTGCCGGGTATGAGACGCTGGTCGGTTTCGTCGTGCTGCAGGCGCTGACGATGGGCTGTTTCGGCCTCGCCACTTCCAACTTTTCGTCGATGGCGATGGAGAATATGGGCGGCATCGCCGGGACCGCGTCGAGCTTGCAGGGTTTCACCAGCGTCACCTTCGGCGCCATGATCGGCGTCGTCATCGGACAGGCGTTCGACGGCACCACCGCGCCGCTCGCCGCCGGGTTCCTGGCCTGCGGGGCGGCGGCGCTGACCCTGGTCCTGATCACCGAGCGCGGCCGGCTGTTCCGCGCCAACTGATGCCGAAGCGGGGAACCGCGAGCCCGCCCCGCCGTTCGCACTGCCTGACATAGATGGAGGTTAGCATGGGCGGACATCAGATCACGGGCCACGGCACCGGCGACGACGGCTATGACGAGGAAGGCTATGACGAGAGCCAGCGTGCCGAAATCCTGGAGGCGACGCGCAACGGCCCCAGCGACGGGCTGATCCTCACCGACCTCGATCCCGACCTCGGCGACGACGACCAGGACGACGAATCGATCGACGAACTCGACATGGATTCCGAAGAGGTGGGCGAGAGCGATCCGACCGTCACCATGAGCGAAGACGACATGGACGAGGATGACGCCCAGGACGATTTCGACGCCGGTGCGACCGACGACGAGGATATCGACGATGCCGACGACGCCGCGCTGCGGCCCTGACGCACCCTGACCAAGCCGGCGGGCGGGGGCGGTGCAACCGGGCCCCCATCCGCAAAAACCGGAGCCGGCAATGCGTTCCTTATCATGGTTGTCGTGCGTCGGCCTGGCGGGGCTGACCGCATGTTCCGGTTCCGCCCCGGGTGGCAACAGCGTCGATGTCGCCGCCGCCGCATCGCGCGGCGAGTCCGACATCGCCAATTACGCGGCCGCCCCTGCACCTGCCGCCGCCCCGGTTCCCGAACCAGGTCCATCGGCCCCGCGCGAGACGCCGACGCCGGCCACCGCGGCAAGTCCGCCGCTCGCGTCCGATGCCGCACCCGTCGACGTGCTGCGCCGCTATTTCGCGGCGATCAGCGACAGGCGCTATGGCGAGGCGTGGCGGCTGTGGCAGGGCGAGGGGCGCGCGTCGGGGATGCGCGAGGAGGCGTTCGCCGCGAGCTTCGCCCGCTACGCGACCTATGAGGCGACGATCGGCACGCCGGGCGAAGAGGACGCGGGCGCAGGCCAGCGCTACGTCACCGTGCCCGTTACGGTGACCGGTACGCTGCGGTCGGGCGCCCCGTTCCGGCTGGAAGGTCCGGTGATCCTGCACAAGGTTGCGGACGGTATCGAGAGCGATGATCCGCAAGCGCATGCGTGGCGCCTTCGCAACAGCGAGATGAAGCCGCGGCCCGGACAAGCGGGCAGCAGCAAGGACTAACCCACGTGAATCCGCGCTTTCGTTCATGCAGGCGACAGGAACCGTTGCCGAAATATCACGCTTCTGTCGCATATCTGTAAAGTTCCAGCTGCGGTGCAACAAAGCCGCGTCGGTCGGGTTTGGACGGGCCTGGGATGAACGGCGACGCGTCGCCGTCGCCCGAGTTGAAGCAATATAAGGTAATCTCTCATGCGTAAGCTCGCCATCGCGGCCGCCGTTGCGGCCGCGTCCTTTGCCGTCCCCGCGTTCGCACAGGACATGTCGACCACCAGCACCACCGACACGACGGTCGCGACCGACGCACAGGTCGACACCGCACCGCGTGCACCGGACGGCACCCGCGCATTCGGCATCGAGCCCTATGTCGCGGTCATGGGCGGCTGGGAGCAGTTCGACCGTCAGGCCGTCGCCGGCATCCCCGCGCAGCCCAAGGGCTACAACCTCGACGGCGCGCTGGTCGAAGGCATCGTCGGCTTCAACGTGCCGCTCGGCCCGGTGTTCGTCGGCGCCGAGGGTGCGGTCGCCAAGGGCGTGTCGGGTGACATCGACTGGCAGTATGGCGCGTACGGCCGCTTCGGCTTCCGTGCCGGCGACAGCGGCCTGTTCTACGGCAAGGTCGGTTACCGCTGGAACAACTTCAACAACTTCGCACCGGGCGTCGCGGGCGACCTGAACCGCGACTATCACGCCACCGTCTATGGCATCGGCGCCGAAGTCGGCCCGAAGGACATCGGCCTGGGCGGCATCACCGGCAATTCCGGCCTGCGCCTGCGCATGGAAGTGTCGACCTTCGACGACGCGCACAGCTTCCGCCCGATGGCGGGTGTGGTCGCACACTTCTAAACCATTCTCCCTCGGGCGATGGGAAAGGGCGGGTCCGCAGCAGCGGGCCCGCCCTTTGCATTGGGGGATGCCGCGGGCGTTCCTATATCGGCGGCGATGGTCGGACGGGTGAAGCGCAAGGCGGGGCTGGCGGAGGCGGCGGCACGGGCCGCGCGCGACGCGCCGCCGCCGCCATGCCCGATCTGCGACCGGCCGCTGGGCGTGCGGGTGGAATGGCACCATCTGGTCCCCAAGTCCGAAGGCGGGCGGATCACCGCCGCGGTCCATCCGATCTGTCACCGCACCGTCCATGCGCTGATCCCCAATGCCGATCTGGCGCGCCATTATGCCGACCCGTCCGCGTTGCGCGCGCATCCTGATATCGCCCGCTTCGCCCGATGGGTGGCGGACAAGCCACCCGATTTCCACGCACCGACCCGCCGCAGCCGCTGAGTTCGGAAAGTCACAAAAGTCACGCCCACGCAGGTGTTTTTACCGACCCATGAACGACGCCCGCATCCTTACGGCTCATGCCCGGACGGCGGGTGCGGGCGGTAATCGTCGATATCGACCAGATCCGCCTCGACATCGGTGTCGGCGATCGCTTCCATCGCCGGGCCGAAACGCCGTGCGCGGACGGCGAGGTGGTGCGCGCGGATACCGGCTCTCGAATCGGACGCGAACAGCGCCGGGTCGAGGTGGCGGAGCAGGAACATCAGCATCCGGTCGGAGGGCCGGGTGGTTTCGGCGGCGATGCGACCTTCGCGCCAGACGACCTGCGGCGTGCCGCTGATCGCGCGCTCCATCGCCACGCCGAGCAGGCGGCCGCTGGCGCACATCATCGCCGCATCCCACGCCCTGGCGAAGGCGGTGCCCTGCGGATGGTTGCGCAGGCGATAGGCGGAGCGCGGCGTGATGTCCGCCATCTCCGCCGCTTCGGTGATGCGGCCGGTGTTGGCGAGCGTGTTGAGGAAGATGCGCTGGCGTTCCGCGGTCCAGCCGTCATGGCGACGGCGCAACTCGACCGTCTGGCGATCCTCGACCACTTCGCGTGGTGCCTGGGGCTGGCGCTTGCGCCCGGGCGCCCGATGTTCGGGCGGGTCGAACGCCTCCTGATCGAAATGCTGCCCGGCACGCGCGATCGGGATCGGGTGGGTATCGTCCATGAACGATGACATGGTCTGCTCCTGTTCGAGGAGCCGATCCAGCTATAAGCAAATTCGCGTATAGGACAGGGGTGGGCGGGTCGGGCGCGGAAAAAGGTTCAAAGACAGAGCGTTGAGCCGTGGGCGCCCGACGGCCGATCCAACAGGGGGCGCGGCGGCCGTTGGAACGGCCTCAGCTGTCGATCAGATTGGCGACCGCGGCGAGATCGTCGACATTGGCCGGCGCGCCGCTCGCATCGGTGATCGCGCCGCTGTTGCCGGCGGGTGCCGATCCGGCCGTGTCATAGGCGAACCACAGGATGCCGCCCGCCCAGAGCAGCGCCGCCCAGCGGCTGCGAAAGAGGCGGGGGTTGGGGAGCATGATGCCGGTGTAGCGCGCAAAGGGTTGCCGCGCGATTGTGGGATAGGGTTAAGGGCGGCGGCTTGACGGTCGTGCATTGTTGTGATGTTCTACCATCACATCGGCAAGGAGACGTCAGGATGCCACGCAAGCGTGCCTTCTCCACCCCGGCCAGTCCCGCCATCGGCGAGCCGCTGTCCGACCTCAATATCACGCCGCTGATCGACGTGCTGCTGGTGCTGCTGGTGATGATGATCCTGACGCTGCCGACGGTGTTGCACAAAGTGCCGGTCGACCTGCCGCAGGGCTATGCCCCGCCGAGCGAGACGGTGACGCACCCGCTGGTGCTGGGCCGCGATGGTGCGGTGACGCTGGACGGCGTGGGGCTTGGGGATGCGGCGATGCCGGCGCGGTTCAAGGCGCTGAACGCCGACCGCGCCGCGTTGCTGGTGATGAAGACCGACCCGCAGGCGCGCTACGAACGCTTCGACCAGGTGCTGGCCGAGGTGAAGCGCGCGGGGATCACGCGGCTGGGGTTTGCGGGGAACGAGGCGATGGTGGAGTGAGGGGGCGGGGCTTACATTGCGGCGACGGATGCCGTATCTTTTGGGCATGGCATCCGTGATCGACCAGCGCGACAAGCTCGACGCCGAACCGGCCGCGACGGAGGCGGGTTATGACGCGTGGAAGCGCGCCAAGATCGAGCGCGGACTGGAGCAGAGCCGCGACCGGTCGGCGATGATTCCGGTGGATCAGGTGCTGCGAAACCTCTCGTTTGAGGGTTAGCTTCACGCCGCAGGCGCAGGACGACCTTGAGGCGATCCGCGACTGGATCGCCGAAGACAGCCGTACCGCAGCCGATCGCGTAGTCAGCCGGATCGTCCAGACCGCGATGATGTTCGGGCAATTTCCGCTTTTGGGTCGCGTGGGGCAGGTGGACGGAACGCGGGAGTTCTCGGTCGTCGGCCTGCCGTATCTGATCGTCTATGCCATCGCATCGGAAAGCGAGATCGACGTGCTCACCGTGCTGCACACGCGGCGACGGTATCCGTCGTTGGCTTCTTAGTAGCGAGCACACCGGCACGAGGATGCCTGCGTGGTTCTAGACGTGAACGCTAAATTTATTCAGGCTTGGGTGGAAATATATCCGACGTGGTATCCCCTGTGTTAGCTGCCGGAGAAATTTGGGGGCTTAAGCGAGCGAGAGCGGCACCTCGCTCCAGTTCTCGGACTCGCCGCTCTTCTAACAGCGCGTTGGGGAGATACACACGACCAAAATCGTCAATGCGTAGTTTATCTCCTATGCCAAGCGCTGTAGCCATTTCTCGAAGTAATCTCCTCAGACGCTCGTCAATAACGTGCGCCGGCGCTAGGGGCTGGCTATTAAGAGATTGATAAAGTTCAGACCAAGCTTCTCTCACCGAGTCAGTGTCCGAGAAGGCTACATCAATGGAATTAAATGCCCGAACAGCATCCGCAGTATAGATTTCCGATCGCTCTTGCATTAATTGCGCGAAAATGTTCAGTTTGAAGCGCCTGCCGTCGGCTGCGGCTTCGGCGTTCCGTCTGAGCGCCTCTGCATCCTTGCAGCCGAGATGGGCCCTCGCCAAGTTGCAACTGCCGCTGCAATTGCTGCAATGGCGCTCAACGACGCGGCAACAACTGAAGGGTCTGACCACGACGTCAATTGCCCTCTCCCAGCTTTCTCAGCTTTCTGAGGCGGAGGTTCACGGGCCCCAGCGGTGTGTCTATGCGGATGTAGTCAACTTCTGAGAAGTCGAAGGCTAAATTGAGATTTACCTCGTAAGTCATCCCTCCAGAACCGGCGGATGCTCCTTGAATAACGGTGCCCCCGCTTGGAATGGCAACCTTAATAACCGCCTCGTAGTGAGTATCCAAGGCGCGATATGTCCCATCAAATTTTACACCGAGGGGATCTACTCCAGAAACGACGCCATTCAAGAAGACGAACATTGAGAATCCGCTTCCTTCAGCGCCCGTCATATATCCGGCGTATATCCCCTCGATAGATTCATTCACTGCGTTGCCTCTCTTCCTGGCTGACTGGCTGTCGAAGCCTCATTCAGCCGCCACCCCAGCGCGCGAGAACATGTCGCCGCTCACTTCGCTCAGATCCTGCTCGGTCGGGCGGATGATCTTGGCCTTCTGGCGCTTGTCGAACGAATCCCAGACGTCGTTCCACTGGCCCTTGGTCGCGGCCTTCGAATATTCCGTCGCGCGCTGTTCGAAGAAGTTGGCGTGCTCGACGCCGTTGAGCATCGGGGCGAGCCACGGCAGCGGGTGTTCGTCGATCATGTAGATCGGCTTGAGGCCGAGCTGCCCCATCCGCCAGTCGGCGATGTAGCGGATATACTTCTTGATCTCCTTGGGCGTCATGCCGTTGACCGGGCCCATTTCGAACGCGAGGTCGATGAAATTGTCCTCGAGCCGGATCGTGGTCTGGCAGACGTCGGCGATATCGTCCTTCACCGCCTTGGTCAGGCACTGGCGCTCCTGACAGAAGGTGTGGAACATCTTGATGATGCCCTCGCAATGCAGGCTCTCGTCGCGGATCGACCAGGTGACGATCTGGCCCATGCCCTTCATCTTGTTGAAGCGCGGGAAGTTCATCAGCATCGCGAAGCTGGCGAACAGCTGCACGCCTTCGGTGAAGCCGCCGAACATGGCGAGCGTGCGGGCGATGTCCTGATCGTTGTCGACCCCGAAGTTCTGCATGTAATCATGCTTTTCCTTCATCTCGGCATATTCGAGGAAGGCGCCGTACTCGCTCTCGGGCATGCCGATCGTGTCGAGCAGATGGCTGTAGGCGGCGATGTGCACCGTCTCCATGTTGCTGAACGCGGTCAGCATCATCTTGATCTCGGTCGGCTTGAACACGCGGCCGTATTTCTCGTGGTAGCAATCCTGCACCTCGACGTCCGCCTGGGTGAAGAAGCGGAAGATCTGGGTGAGGAGGTTGCGTTCGTGGTCGCTGAGCTTCTGCGCCCAGTCGCGGCAATCCTCGCCCAGCGGCACCTCTTCGGGCAGCCAGTGGAGCTGTTGCTGACGCTTCCAGAATTCGAACGCCCAGGGGTATTCGAACGGCTTGTACTGCTTGGAGGCTTGGAGGAGGGACATGGGGTTACTCCGACTGATGGCTATATTGGGTTGAACTAGGAAACGGGAAGATCGGGAACGCTCCACCGCCACATGGCGTGGGCGGAAAAGGCGAGGACGATGGCGAGGCTGACCGCCATGATGCCGACCATGCGATAGACATAGACGCGCGCCGGGCCCTGCGGTCGGCGCAGCTGCCACAGCAGCCACAGGCCGACGAGCGCGAAGACCGCGGCGACGGCGAACATGATGAGGCTTTGCAGCGGCATCAGCGGATGGCTCCGCTCGCGCATGCATCCAATTGGGGGTCGGCTCGTTTCACCCCCGAACCCATCACAGGAGACGCAGCATGCACGATCACAGCAACATCAAGGAGCATATGACGGTCGTCGGCGCCGACGGCGTCCATGTCGGCACCGTCGATCACGTCGATGGCGAGCGCATCAAGCTCACCAAGAACGATTCGCCGAGCACGCAGGACGGGCAGGGCGGCAAGCACCATTACCTGCCCGCCGGCCTGGTCGCGGAGATCGAGGGCGACACGGTGCGCCTGAGCGCGACCGCCGCCAATGCGGTGGACATGTTCGAAGAGGCGGAGTGATCCGCTGACGCCTCTTCCCTCGTGGGAGAGGCACTCCGCGGCCACAGGCCGTGGGAGGGTAAGGGGGCCGTCCATCATGGGCGGCCCTTTTGCGTGTCGGCGACGGTTGCGGCGATCGTCTGCACGACGCCGTCGAGCGCCTCCATCACATCGGCGTTGGTGAAGCGGATCACGTGGTAGCCTTCGGTCTGGAGGAAGCGGGTGCGGGCGTCGTCGCGCTTGATCTTGGTGGCGTGGTCGTCGCCGTCGACTTCGACGATCAGGCACAGGGCATGAGCGGTGAAGTCGGCGTGATAGGGGCCGAAGGGCACCTGTCGGCGGAAGCGCAGGTCCGGGAAGGCTTCGCGCAGGGCCTGCCATAACCGGCGTTCGGGTTCGCCCATGTCCTTGCGGAGTTTCCGTGATCTGGTGACGGTGAGGGCGGGGAGCTGCTGGCGTTTGGTCAGGCCTTGAGCATTCCCCCTCACCCTTCCCACGGCCTGCGGCCGCGGGCCCCTTCCCTCTCCCACAAGGGGAGAGGGAGCTTGAGCCGCGTCTCCCTCTCCCCTTGTGGGAGAGGGAGGGAGCGCCGAAGGCGCGGAAGGGTGAGGGGGAAGCTTCATGCGATATACCCGCTCGTGGTCGTGCCAGCCGACGGGCGCCGCCCCGTTACCTTACTGGCACGCCAGACATTCGTCATAGTCCGTCGTCTCGCCGATCTCGAACTTGGGCGCGCTGATCGTATTGTCCGCCTCGACCCCGCCGGACCCTGCGAAGCCCGCGCGCTGCACCGACTTGGACCGCAGGTAATAGAGCGACTTGATGCCCAGCTCCCACGCGCGGAAGTGGAGCATCAGCAGGTCCCACTTCTCGACGTCGGCGGGGATGAACAGGTTCAGCGACTGCGCCTGGTCGATATAGGGCGTGCGGTCGCCGGCGAGTTCGAGCAGCCAGCGCTGGTCGATCTCGAAGCTGGTCTTGTAGCAGTCCTTCTCTTCCGCCGACAGGAAGTCGAGGTGCTGGACCGAGCCGCCATGTTCGAGGATCGAGGACCACACCGCCTCGCTGTTCTTCGATTTATCGATGAGCAGCTTTTCCAGATAGGGGTTCTTGACCGAGAAGCTGCCCGACAGCGTCTTGTGCGTGTAGATGTTGGCCGGGATCGGTTCGATGCACGCGCTGGTGCCGCCGCAGATGATGCTGATCGACGCGGTCGGCGCGATCGCCATCTTGCAGCTGAACCGCTCCATCGCGCCGGTGTCGGCGGCATCGGGGCAGGGGCCGCGCTCGATCGCAAGCTGCATCGAAGCTTCGTCGGCCTGGCTCTTGATGTGCTTGAACATCCTGAGGTTCCACGACTTCGCCATCGCGCCCTCGAACGGCAGCCCACGCGCCTGGAGGAAGGAGTGGAAGCCCATCACGCCCAGGCCGACCGAACGTTCGCGGCCGGCGCTATAGGCGGCGCGCTCCATGCCCGGTTCGTGGCGGTCGATGTAATCCTGCAGCACGTTGTCGAGGAAACGCATCACGTCCTCGATAAAGCCCTTCTCGTCCTTCCACTGGTCCCACGTCTCGAGGTTCAGCGACGACAGGCAGCAGACCGCGGTGCGATCGTTGCCGAGATGGTCGACGCCGGTCGGCAGCGTGATCTCGCTGCACAGGTTGGACGTCGAGACCTTGAGGCCCAGCTCGCGGTGATGCTTGGGCATGTTCGAATTCACGTGGTCGGCGAAGACGATATAGGGTTCGCCGGTCTGGAGGCGGGTTTCGACCAGCTTCTGGAACAGCGAGCGCGCGTCGACCGTCTGGCGGATCGCCTGGTCCTTGGGGCTGCGCAAATGCCATTCCTCGCCGTTGCGCACCGCTTCCATGAACGCGTCGGTGACGAGCACGCCGTGGTGGAGGTTCAGCGCCTTGCGGTTGAAATCGCCCGAGGGTTTACGGATTTCGAGGAATTCCTCGATCTCCGGATGGCTGATGTCGAGATAGCAGGCGGCCGACCCGCGGCGCAGCGAGCCCTGTGAAATCGCGAGGGTGAGCGAGTCCATGACGCGGACGAAGGGGATGATGCCGCTGGTCTTGCCGTTGAGGCCGACCGGCTCGCCGATACCGCGTACGTTGCCCCAATAGGTGCCGATGCCGCCGCCGCGGCTGGCGAGCCAGACGTTCTCGTTCCAGGTGTCGACGATGCCGTTGAGGCTGTCGGGCACCGAATTGAGGTAGCAGCTGATCGGCAGGCCGCGACCGGTGCCGCCGTTGGACAGCACCGGCGTCGCGGGCATGAACCACAGGCGCGAGATATAGTCGTACAGGCGCTGCGCGTGCGCGGCATCGTCGGCATAGGCCGAGGCGACGCGGACGAAGAGGTCCTGATAGCCTTCGCCGGGCAGCAGGTAGCGGTCGTTCAGCGTTTCCTTGCCGAAGTCGGTCAGCAGCGCGTCGCGGCTATGGTCGACCTCGACGGGATAGGGGCGCGCCCGGACGGCCTTGCTGCCGGTGCCGACGGCTTCGGTCGCCGGAGAGGCGGTGGTGGTGCCCGCTTCGCGCTGGGCTGCTTCGCCGTGAGTTGCTTCGATCGTGTCGCTGGTCATTGCCTCACCCTGCGTGTCCCTGAAATCCATCGAAACCGATCCTTCGTTCTCTAAGTGTTCGAATCGGCAGCGCATTTCATGCTACCATCATGGCGGCCCGACCGGGAGAACAAAATGAGCACATCGCGGTGACGCGACCGGGCCCGATACCGATGATCCATATGGGCATCGGATGTGTTCAATACCAGCGATTGGGTCCGCCCCCGAACTCAACCCCCACAAATTGTGGCAAAGCGTCGCGGCAGGCAAGCGGTTAATGATCGCTGAGCGGTCCGTTTCGGTCCGACTGCCCGGCGTTGCGGGACCGGTCGGAAACGACGCGCGGACTTCCGCGGGTTTCGCAAAGCGCAAGAGAACAAAGCGCGGCCGAAAATTTTTTGATGGCGCGATCGGGTCGCGACCATGCGGCCGGACCCCGCCCGCCGCGTCTCCGGCGTATGGTGCGATCCGGCGACCGACGGCTGGATCAGTGCAGGATCACGCGTCCGCTTTCGATCAGGCCGCGCCGCAGCGCTTCGGTATAGAGCAGGTCGTTCTCGCACCGCACCTGCGCCGCCAGCCGGGGGAGGATCGCTTCGGCGGCGAGCGTGAAGGCGGGCCACTCGGCGGCGATGGCTTCGGGGGTCCAGTGCACGATGAATTCGGTCCAGTCCGATTTCAGCTGGTCGAGCCGCAGCCGCATCGCCTCCGCCGCCTCGGGCGAGGTGCCCGCGTGGATCGCGGCGGCGGTGAGGTCGATCACGCGATCCTCGACGCCCATGTGATCGGCGACGAAGACCGCGAGTTCGAGCAGCTGGATCGCTGCGATCTCCACCGGGCGATCGGGCCGTCGCGCGAGATCGACGAGGTCGACGCATTGCCGGGCGATACGATCGTGATCGCCGAGCAGCCGCGTCCAGGTGATCCGCCGCGGATCGGCATGGCCATCCCGAATATGCTCGATCATAACAGTCGCATCCCGATGATTGGCCGCGTCGCCCCATGATACGGCGCATGGCGCTTCGCAAGCCGGATCGATGGAGGCAATCGGCGCGTCGTCCCGGCGCGACCGGACGCCCTGCGTGGACGCCCGACCGACCGGGTCGGCCCGATCATCCCGTGCGGCGGTGGCCGCGGCCGGGCAACAGCTGGTTGAGCCGATCCAGGTTGAAGGATTCGGAGAATTGCAGGCCGGCCTTGCCGTCCTTCGCCCAGGCGATCCGCGCGGTGAACATCTCGTCCTCGACCAGTTCGATCAGCACGTCGATGCCGACCGCCTGGCCATCGATGTCGATGCCGTCGATCATCGCGCCGCTGGTCGAGATGTTGCGGATCCGTACGTCGCCTTCGTTGCGGCCGATCGCCATCCGGGCGGAGCGCAGCATCTTGGTCCGCGGCGCCCGGCTGACCTTGTGCCCGACCGGCGCCATCTGCTCGCCGCCGCCGAGTTGTTCGACCACCTCGGCACCGGGAATCCCGCGCCCGTAGACATAGCCCTGGATGTGGCTGCACCCCAGGTCGCGGATCAGTTCGATCTCGTCCTGGATCTCGACGCCCTCCGCGGTCGTCTCCATGCCGAGCGTGTCGGCGAGCGTGACGATGGCGCGGATGATCGCGGCGTTGCGGTTGCCCGATTGCGCCGCGCCCCGCACGAAGCTCTGGTCGATCTTGATCTTGTCGAACGGCGCGGTGCGCAGATAGCCGAGGCTGGAATAGCCGGTGCCGAAATCGTCGAGCGCGAGGCGCACGCCGATCCCCTTCAGCGCGCGGAACATCGCGTCGGTAGCGCCGGATTCATCGAGGAACACGCCTTCGGTGATCTCCAGCTCCAGCCGGTGCTGCGCAAGGCCGCTATGGGCGAGGGCGGAGGTGACGAGCGCGGGGAAACCGGGATTGGCGAACTGGATCGGCGACACGTTCACCGCCACCCGCACGTCGCGCGGCCAGCCCGCCGCTTCGTCGCAGGCGGTGCGCAACACCCATTCGCCCAGCGCCTCGATCAGGCCGCATTCCTCCGCGACCGGGATGAAATCGGCGGGAGAGATCGGCCCGCGGGTCGGGTGGTTCCAGCGCAGCAGCGCCTCGTAGCCGACGATCTGCACATCCCTGGTCGAGACCACGGGCTGATAGACGAGGTGGAAGGCACCATCGCTCAGCGCGGCGCGGATATCGTCTTCCAGCGCCTTGCGGCTCTTTGCGCCGGCCAGCATCTCGTCCGAATAGAAGCGGTGGACGCCGCGGCCGTCCGCCTTGGCCGCATAGAGCGCCAGGTCGGCGTTGCGGATCAGTTCTTCGGCATCCTCGCCATGCTGCGGCGCGATCGCGATGCCGATCGAACAGCCGATGGTGACCGACGCGCCCGCGATGAAATAGGGTTGCGAGAGCGCGGCGATCAGTTCGCGTGCCAGCGTCGCCAGCGTGTCTCGATTGTCGATGCCGGGCAGCAGGACCTGGAATTCGTCGCCACCCAGGCGCCCGACCAGCCCCGCGTCGCCCACGACCCGTTGCAGCCGTTGCGCGACCTGCTTCAGCAGCGCGTCGCCGGCCTGGTGACCGAGCGTGTCGTTGACCGCCTTGAACCGGTCGAGGTCCATCAGGAACAGCGAGGCGGGGCGATAGGGGCCGGCCTGCTGTTGCAGCGTCTTGTCGAGGCTGTGCCGCATGCGCTGGCGGTTGGCGAGCCCGGTAAGGCCGTCGAACAGCGCCAGCCGGGTGATCTCCGCATCCGACTTGCGCTTTTCTGTGAGGTCGCTGCCCGATCCGATGAACCCCTGGAACCGGCCGAGTTCATCGACCGCCGGGCGGCCGGATATCGACCACCAGCGTTCGGGCTCGACGCCGCCCGCGGCCGCGGCGACGGCGCAGACGGTATAGTCGGAAAAGGACGTGCGCGACGACAGGTGGAAGGCGAGCGTCCGCTCGGTTCCGTGCGCGGCGCTGTCCATCTGGAACACGTCGGTCAACAGCTGGCCGACCGGATTGCGATCGCCGATGCCGAGTTCCGTCGCGACCTTGCTCGACAGGTACGAAAGCCGGCCGTGGCGATCGGCTTCCCAGAACCAGCCGGTGCCATGGCCTTCGAACTCGGCGATCATCTTGGCGGCGAGCTTGCCCTCGCTCGCCTCGCTCGCGCGGGCCGCCGCGTTGCGCGCATCGATCCGCGCCAGCCGGATCGTCGCGACCACGAGGCCGAGCAGAAAGACGAGCGCGATCAGCGACGGCAGGATGCGACCCGACAGGATCGGCATCATCAGCACCAGGCCGGCGCCGAAGCCGAGCGTCGCCGCGCGAACCGGATGAAGGACGATGGTGGTCATCCCGATCGCGCCGGCCATCCCGACGAAGCAGCCGAGCTGGACCGCCCCGACCGGCAACCGGATCGACGCCCAGAGCAGCGACGTCAGCGCGGCGGCGATCGACGCCGCGGCGATGGCGAGGCAGCGCGTGCGAATGTGCGGAGCCCATTCCTGCGACAGGCGCGCGACCAGCAGCGCATAGCCGGTCAGCGAGGGCAGCAGCAGCAGCGCGGTCAGCGTGCCGACGTCGAGCGCCAGGCCGGTGCCCCGCGCATCGAAGATGGCGGCGCCGAGCAATACGATGCAGGCGACGATCTGCGCGCCCAGCGCGAACGGCCAGATCGCGGCGACGTTCGACAGCCGCTGGGTGTGGATCAGCGTTTCGTGATCGGGCGCATCGCCGCTGAGACCGAGCAGGTGCAGGATCGGCACCTCGGAACGGCTCGTGTCGGGCGTAGTGCGTGCGACGAAGTACGGCATGCCGCCGTCGTAATGAGGGATAGTTGATAAAGCTTTGCTTCGGTGTCGCAATTCCGGGCCGCTTGGCGATGCGCCCCGCGCGCACTAAAGGCCGCCGCGAAGGAGTTCGCCCGTGTCCACGTTGATCCGCCCCGCCGACCTGATCGAGAGCGTCGCCGACGCGTTGCAGTTCATCAGCTATTACCACCCGATGGACTATATCCGCGCGCTGGGCGAGGCGTATGAGGCGGAGCAAAGCCCGGCCGCCAAGGATGCGATCGCGCAGATCCTGACCAACAGCCGGATGTGCGCCGAGGGGCATCGGCCGATCTGCCAGGATACCGGCATCGTCACCGTCTTCGTCAAATGGGGACAGGATTGCCGGCTCGACGGCCATCAGTCGCTGCAACAGGTGATCGACGAGGGCGTCCGCCGGGCGTATCTGCATCCGGAGAACAAGCTGCGCGCATCGATCCTGGCCGATCCCGCCTTTACCCGGCGCAATACCAGGGACAATACGCCGAGCGTTCTGCACGTCGAGATGGTGCCCGGATCGACGGTCTCGGTCGATGTCGCGGCCAAGGGCGGCGGGTCGGAGAACAAGTCCAAGTTCAAGATGATGAATCCCAGCGATTCGATCGTCGACTGGGTGCTGGAGATGATCCCGCAGATGGGCGCGGGCTGGTGCCCGCCTGGCATGCTCGGCATCGGCATCGGCGGCACCGCGGAAAAGGCGATGCTGCTCGCCAAGGAATCGCTGATGGGGGCGATCGACATGGGGCAGCTGAAGGCGCGCGGGCCGCGCAACGACGTCGAGGCGCTGCGCATCGAGCTGTTCGACAAGGTCAACGCGCTCGGCATCGGCGCGCAGGGGCTGGGCGGGCTGTCGACGATCCTCGACGTCAAGATCCTCGACTGGCCGACGCATGCCGCATCGAAGCCCGTCGCGATGATCCCCAATTGCGCCGCCACCCGCCACGCGCATTTCACGCTCGACGGCAGCGGCCCGGTGTACCTCGAAGCGCCGAAGCTGAGCGAGTGGCCGCAGGTCGACTGGAAGCCCGACAAGGCGGCAATCCGCGTCGATCTCGACACGTTGACGCCCGAAGTGGTGGCGACGTGGAAGCATGGCGACCGGTTGCTGCTCAACGGCCGGATGCTGACCGGACGCGATGCCGCGCACAAGCGGATCGCGGACATGCTCGCGAAGGGCGAGGACCTGCCCGTGTCGTTCCGTGGCCGCGTGATCTATTACGTCGGGCCGGTCGATCCGGTCGGCGAAGAGGTCGTCGGGCCGGCCGGTCCGACCACCGCCACCCGCATGGACAAGTTCACGCGCATGATGCTCGACCAGGGCCTGCTCGCGATGGTCGGCAAGGCCGAGCGCGGCCCCGCCGCGACCGAGGCGATCGCCGAGGCGCGATCGGCCTATCTGATGGCGGTGGGCGGCGCCGCCTATCTTGTGTCGCGCGCGATCAAGGGCAGCAAGGTCGTCGGCTTCGAGGATCTGGGGATGGAGGCGATCTACGAATTCGAAGTGGCCGATTTCCCGGTGACGGTCGCGGTCGACAGCGAGGGCCAGAACGTCCACCAGCTCGCCCCGCTGGTCTGGCGCGAGAAGATCGCGCGCGAGGGGTTGCTGGTAGGGGCATGACAGGATCGGGATCGGTTCGATAAGTGCGACGATCGCCGGTCTGACGATGATGGCGGCGGCGATCGCATCGGGCAGTGATCTGCCGCGCGTCGTCGATGGCGGCTGGTTCGATGCAGCCGGCAGCGAGATCGTGTTGCGCAAGCAGGCGTTTGCCTGGACCCCGATCGTTCCGGGTGATCGGCCGCTTGCCGATCTCGTCACGCTGTTTGATGCGGCGTGTCTTCGGGTGGAGATCGGCTCCGCGGCCGCTCTGCCTGCCATCGAGGCGCGCCGCGACTGGGGCTTTTCCTATTTGGATGCGGACGCCGGCACGACGCCGGGTGCAAGGCTGGACGGGTGGCAGGCGTCGGACGTGACGCTGACGTCCCAACCCGCGGCGTGGCCCTTGGCGGAGTGCAATCTCCTGGCCGCGCGATCGACGGCGGACACGGTCGACGCCGTCGCCGCGCTGCTTACCGCACGATTGGGTACGCCACCGGCCAGAACCACGGCCGCGCGGGTCGACAACAAAGCTGCCGGGACCCTGCTGCGCTGGGACGTGGCAGGACCGACGGGTGCTCCGCGCCGGATCTACGCCTCGCTGACGATACGGAGCGGCGTGCGCTATCTGCACCTGGGGGTGACGGAACCGCGCAGGGCCGTTCGCGGCTGAGCCTCGGTCGCGTCGGAACCCGGGCGCGCGTTCGGGCGAACAGCCGCTGGCGGGGACCAAGATAAAAGATGGGGCATGAATGAGAAGAGGGTGCCGGGCGCCTCCCGGCGACCCGACACCCTCCAAACATGGTCAGCGGCCGGAGAGCTCCAGCCCGGGAGACCATGAGGCCTCTGCAACCCTCGTCATGCCGTTGATTGGGGGAGGATACCCCCCGGCAGACATCAAACGGGTCCTAGAAGCGAGTCCCCCGAACGAACTGAACCGACCCCCTTGCTGAACCATGAGACATCGGATCACCTCCTTTCGCTTGTGTTAGCCAAGTGGCCGGTAACCCGGCCACACCCGCAATGTGCGCATGCACGGCGGGACATGCAAGACTTGAAATTAGCCGCATCCTGGACGAGGATTCGCCCCCCGCCGCAGGGCCGATCCTAGCCGCGGCAATCCTCGGTCACGCGCTCGATCTCCGCCCAGGCGGGCACCACCAGCCGCGGCGCACCCGCTTGCTCGACGACGAAATGCCCGCGGCTGAAGCCCATGGCGTCGAGCAGGCCGTCGTCGGGTGCGAGCGCGGCGGCGGCATAGGCGGGGGTGCCGCCGGTCGGCTGCACCGCAACGGCGCGCGTCATGCTGCTGGTGCGGATCGTCAGCGGCGCGGCATCGGCGCCCGCCACCGAAAGATACATCTGACGTCGGCCGAAATCGCAGCGCAGCGTCAGCCGCGCCTCGCCGCCCGCCGGGCCGAACAGCGCGAGGCTGCCGCGATCGTCGCGGCGATAGGTCCAGGTGCCGGGCGTCAGCGGCCAGTCGCGCCAGTCGCTGCTCGTCGGCAGCGGCGCCGGCGCGGGGCGTGGCTGGACGTAGCGGGTCGGTTCCGACGCGGGAGGCGGCGCCGCGGGCTGCGGTACGCAGGCGCTGGCGGCGAGAAGCAGGGCGAGGATAGGAAGGGCGCGCATCGATCGGCTTATGGGGGAAGGGCGCGGATGCCTCAACCCGCGGCGGCGCACGGTGCGCGTGGAACCGGCGCGGCTGCCGGGCGGTTCACCGGCGTAGGAAACAGGAGTATCCGATGTCGACCGAAGCCCAGTCCACCACCGCCACCCAGCTGCTCGTCCAGTCGAACATCGCGCATTCGCTGAAGGTCGAGAGCCGGGACGGCGACCAGGTCGGATCGGTCTATGCGCTGATGGTGCACAAGGGCACGGGCCGATCGACGCATGCGGTGCTGAGCCTGGGCGGCTTCCTGGGCATGGGCAAGAGCTTCTACCCGTTGCCGTTCGAGCTGTTGCAGTTCGACTCGGTCCGCGACCTGTACGTCGTGACGATCGATCGCCGCATCCTGGAGGGCGGGCCGAGCTGGGCAAACAATGCGCCGGTGTTCGACCAGGCCTATGCCGATCGCGTCGCGAGCTATTACGGCGTCAGCAGCGCCAACCTGACCACCGGCTGAGGAGCAGTGACGATGACCGACAAGAAGGAAGGCCTGGTCGACGCGATCGTCGAGGACGCGATGGAAGATCCGGACGCGCCCGAAAAGGGTAACACCGACGTGCCGCAGACCACCGGGAACGAACCGGTCGCGCCTGAACGGTAAGCGGCGGACGACCGGACGGACAGCGTGGCGGCCCATCGCGCCGCCGCGCCACCTTCGCAAGCAGCGCGCTTACCGGCCGCGACGGCCGCCCATGCGCATCTTCGATTCCTTGCCGTAGCGGGTCTTGCGGGTGCCGGGCTTGCCCTCGTTCGAGCGGCCCATGATCGGCGCCTTCTGTTCGTCCACCGGCAGCCCGAGTTCCTCGTTCTCGAGCTGGCGGATCTCGTCGCGGAGGCGGCCGGCGGTTTCGAACTCCAGGTCCGATGCCGCCTTGCGCATCTGCTTTTCGAGGTCCTCGATATAGGCGCGGAGGTTGTGGCCGACCATGTGCGGCCGGTCCTCGTCGATCGGGATGGTGACCTGATCGCCCTGGCTCACGTGCGCGATGATGTCGCCGATGTTGCGCTTGATCGTCGTCGGCGTGATGCCGTGTTCGCGGTTATATTCCTCCTGCTTCTCGCGGCGGCGCGCGGTCTCGTTCATCGCCCGCTCCATCGATCCGGTGATCCGGTCGGCGTAGAGGATGACGCGACCGTCGACGTTGCGCGCGGCGCGGCCGATCGTCTGGATCAGCGACGTCTCGGAGCGCAGGAACCCTTCCTTGTCGGCGTCGAGGATCGCGACCAGCCCGCATTCGGGAATGTCGAGCCCCTCGCGCAGCAGGTTGATGCCGATGAGCACGTCGTAGACGCCGAGCCGCAGGTCGCGGATCAGCTCGATCCGCTCCAGCGTCTCGACGTCGCTGTGCATGTAGCGGACTTTGATGCCCGCTTCGTGCATATATTCGGTCAGATCCTCGGACATGCGCTTGGTGAGCGTCGTTACCAATGTGCGATAGCCGAGCGCGGTCGTCTTGTGGCATTCCTGGATCAGGTCCTGCACCTGTTCCTCGACCGGCTTGATCTCGACGGGCGGATCGATGAGTCCGGTGGGGCGGATGACCTGTTCGGCGAAGACGCCGCCGGTCTGCTCCATCTCCCAATTACCGGGCGTTGCCGAGACGCTGACGGTCTGAGGCCGCATCGCGTCCCATTCGTTGAAGCGCAACGGCCGGTTGTCGATGCACGACGGCAGGCGAAAGCCATATTCGGCGAGCGTGATCTTGCGACGGTGATCGCCGCGCGCCATCGCGCCGATCTGCGGCACCGTCTGGTGACTTTCGTCGACGAACAGCACGGCGTTTTCGGGCAGATATTCGAACAGGGTGGGGGGCGGTTCGCCGGGCAGGCGACCGGTCAGGAACCGGCTGTAATTCTCGATACCGGCGCAGCTGCCGGTCGCGGCGATCATCTCGAGATCGAAGTTGGTCCGCTGTTCCAGCCGCTGCGCTTCGAGCAATTTGCCCTCGGCGACCAGTTCCTTCAGCCGTTCGGCAAGTTCGTGCTTGATCGCGTCGCCCGCCTGCTTGAGCGTCGGACCGGGCGTGACGTAATGGCTGTTGGCATAGACGCGGACGCTGTTGAGGCTGGCGACCTTCTTGCCGGTCAGCGGATCGAATTCGGTGATATCCTCGATATCGTCACCGAAGAAGCTGATCCGCCACGCGCTGTCCTCGTAATGCGACGGGAAGATTTCGAGCGTGTCGCCCTTCACGCGGAAATTGCCGCGCTGGAAGGCGGCGTCGTTGCGCTTGTACTGGAGCGCGACCAGCTTGCGGACGATCTCGCGCTGGTCGACGGTCGCGCCCTTCTTCAGGTCGAAGATCATCGCCGAATAGGTTTCGACCGATCCGATACCGTACAGGCACGAGACGGAGGCGACGATGATGCAATCGTCGCGTTCGAGCAGCGATCGGGTCGCCGAGTGGCGCATCCGGTCGATCGATTCGTTGGTCGACGATTCCTTTTCGATATAGGTGTCGGACCGCGGCACATAGGCCTCGGGCTGGTAATAATCGTAGTAACTGACGAAATATTCGACCGCGTTCTCGGGGAAGAAGCTCTTGAATTCACCATAGAGCTGCGCCGCGAGGATCTTGTTGGGCGCGAGGATCAGCGCGGGGCGCTGCAATTCCTCGATCACCTTGGCCATGGTGAAGGTCTTGCCCGACCCGGTGACGCCCAGCAGCACCTGATCCTTCTCGCCGGCGCGCGCGGTCGCGGTCAGTTCGGCGATCGCGGTCGGCTGGTCGCCGCTGGGGCTATATTCGCTGACCAGCTTGAACGGCCGGCCACCCTCCACCTTTGCGGGGCGGGCGGGGCGATGGGGTACGAAGCTTTCGCCGGTTTCCGGCTCGGCGAGGCTGGTGCGGATCTGGATGGCCATATCGGGAACGAATATGGGGTGGATGGCCGGCGACGGCAACACGCGCACGCCCACGCACTCGCCTGCTCCTGTGCAGGAGCATTGATGGCGGGCAAGCTTTGCTTTGGTTGACCGTAAGCCGCGGGGTTCATAATGCGATCCCTTCGCAAACTACCCGAAGCTTCAATCGATGACCGACGCCAATCCCGTTGCCGGGCGCTCGCCCAAGACTCTGCCGGAAACCAAGGCGTTTCTGAACGTGAAGGTCTTGTGGGTCCGTCACTGGAACGATCGGCTGTTCAGCTTCGCCGTCGAGCGGCCGGACAGCTTCCGCTTCCGCTCGGGCGAGTTCGTGATGATCGGGCTGGATGGCGACGGCGAGGGCGCCAAGCCGATCATGCGCGCCTATTCGATCGCCAGCCCGCATTACGCCGAGGAGCTGGAGTTCCTGTCGATCAAGGTCGAGGACGGGCCGTTGACGTCGAAGCTCCAGCTGATCGAGCCGGGCGACGAGGTGTATATGGGCAAGAAGCCCACCGGCACGCTGGTCACCGACGCGTTGGTCGGCGGCAAGCGGCTGTTCTTCTTCTCGACCGGCACTGGCCTCGCGCCGTTCCTCAGCCTGGCGCGCGATCCCGACGTATATTCCATGTTCGATCAGGTGATCCTGGTGCATTCGGTGCGCCAGGTCAGCGACCTTGCCTATCACGACGAGTTGCAGGCGCGGCTGGCGGACGATCCGCTGGTGTCGGACGAGGCGCAGCAGCAGTTCCATTACGTCCCGACCGTGACGCGCGAACCGTTCCGCACCACCGGGCGGATCGGTGACCTGATCGAGAGCGCGGCGCTGTTCGGCGACCCGGTGCAGGGCGCCAAGAAGCTCGATCCCGAAACCGACCGGATCATGCTGTGCGGATCGATGGCGATGATCCGCGAGACGGCGGCGATGCTGGACGGCATCGGGTTCGAGGAAGGGTCGAACGCCAAGGCCGGCACCTATGTGATCGAGCGCGCCTTCGTCGATTGAGCCGAGCGGCACTGCGGATGTGGTCCGGAGTCATATCATACTTTGTCATCCCCGCGGAGGCGGGGATCCAGACCGGCTGACCTTGCGGTTCTATCAGCGCCTTCAGCGTTTATGGATCCCCGCCTGCGCGGGGATGACAAGGTTGGGTTCGTAGGGGATAGTTGCCGACCTGGTCCGAGGTGCACGCTGAGTCCCGGGGAGCGGTCCGGGACTCCAGCCCTTCCCCCCAGCCTTGTCCTCAGCCTTGCCCTTGCCGCCCGATGCACCCCCGCAACGAATCCCCGGTGACTAAGAACCGGACCGACGGTCGGACAATCAACCGGTTCCGCCGGGCGCCCTCATCCGCTAGGGCGTTGCCCATGCCCGACGAAGCCCCGACGTCGCGGCGTTCACGCCCCTGGACGCCCCATCGATTCCGCGCGCTGTTGCGGTCGCGCGGGCCGACCAGCGTGCGGTTCCGGCGGCGGATCGCGGTCATTACCGGTGCGGTGGCGATCGGGATCGTCGCGGTGCTGTTCGCCGAAGCCTCCGACCAGATGGGGCTGCTGTTCGGTTCCTATGCGCGGCACCGGCATTGGCTGCCGCTGCTCACCACGCCGCTCGGCTTCATGGCGCTCGTCTGGGTGACGCGGCGGTTCGTGCCGCTGGCGCGCGGATCGGGCATTCCGCAGGTGATGGCGGCGCGGCCCGATCCGCAGGCGGCGACCGGCGGGCTGATCGCGGTGAAGACCGTCGTCGGCAAGGTCGTGTTGACGATGGGCGCGATCCTGTGCGGCGCGAGCGTCGGGCGCGAAGGGCCGACGGTGCAGATCGCGGCGGCGGTGATGGGTGTCAGCCATCGCTTCCTGCGGGTGCCGCTGCAAGGCGCGGTGGTGATCGCCGGCGGCGCGGCGGGTGTGGCGGCGGCGTTCAACACACCGCTGGCAGGCGTGCTGTTCGCGATCGAGGAACTGGCCGCCGCCTATGAGCAGAAGGTGACGCTGCTGGTGCTGTCGTCGATCGTCATCGCCGGCATGGTCGCGCAGAGCCTCCAGGGCGATTACGTCTATTTCGGCGCGATCGGCGCGCACATGCCGCTGGCGAGCGCGATGCTGATCGTGCCGGTCGCGGGGCTGGCGGGCGGCGCGTTCGGCGGATTGTTCTCGCGGGTTGTGCTGGGGCTGGCGACGGGCCGGCATGCGGTGACCCGGTGGAGCAAGCGCAACCCCGTGGCGTTCGCGGGGATGTGCGGCGTCGTGGTCGCGGTGCTCGGCGTGTTCACCGCGGGGCTGACCTGGGGCACCGGCTATGCGGCGGCACGGGCGATGATCGTCGGCGTCGATGCGCCGCTGTGGTTCGGTCCGGCCAAGGCGCTGGCGACGCTGGCGACCGCGGTGGCGGGACTGCCGGGCGGTATCTTCGCGCCCAGCCTTGCGGTCGGCGCGGGCGTCGGCAACCTGCTCCACGCGATCTTCCCCAACGATCCCGCCGGCGCGGTGGTGATCCTGGGGATGGTCGCCTATTTCGCCGGCGTGGTGCGGGCACCGCTGACCGCGGTGATCATCCTGTCGGAAACGACCGCGAGCCGCGGGCTGCTGTTGCCGATGTTCGCCACGGCGTTCCTGGCGGACTGGGCCAGCCAGCTGGTGTGTCGCGAAAAGCTGTACCACGGGCTGGCACAGACATTCCGGTAGGGAACCGTCCGTCCGTCATCCCGGCGTGACGATGTGAGGGCCGGCGCCAGCGCCTAGCGGAGCGCCTTCACCTCGGGGGTGTCGAGGCAATGCAGCATCGCGTCGCGTGCCATCGGCTTGCCGGGTGTGGGCGCCGCATAAGGCGCCACCTCGAACGGCACGCCCAGTCCTTCCGCCTGGAAGCCGCTGCCGCCGGTGCAGCGCATCGCGGCCGCGAGCATCCGGGGCGGCGTATCATAGCCTTCGAACGACAGGCGGAACGTGCCCCAATGGATCGGCATCGACCGCGCGGCGCCAAGCCGCTGGTGGATCAGTGCGGCCTCGGCAGGGCCGACATGGCTGCCTGCGCTCATCTGGCCCGGTTCGAAGCGGAAGGCGCCGATCGGGATCATCGCGAAGCGGATCGGGCCGTAAGCCGCGGCCTCGCCGGGCCACAGGCCGTCGCCGAAGCCGGTGTCGCCGGCGAAGAAGATGTTGCCGCCGCTGGGCAGGCGGATGACGAAACTGGACCAGAGCGCGCGATTGCGGTCGGTGAACCAGCGGCTGCCCCAATGGTGGTTGCGGGTTACGAACACCTGTGCGCGGTCGCCCGGACACCAGCTGTCGGGATCGCAGCGGATATCGGCGCTGGTATTTTCCAGGCCCTTGGCGGTGAGCGTCGCGGTGCCGCCCCAGTCGAGTGCCAGCGCCCGCGCGCCGACCTGTCCGATCACGCTGTCGTTGCCAAGGCTGGTGACGATCGCCGGCTTGTCCCGCTCCCAAAGGCGCTTGAGCGTCGCCTGGTCGAGGTGGTCGTAATGGTTGTGGCTGACCAGCACGAGGTCGATGCGCGGCAGGTCCTCGAACGCCACGCCCGGCGCGGCGACCCGCTTCGGCCCGAAGCCCAGCGGCCCGGCGCGCTCGGCGTAGACCGGATCGGTGAGGATGTTGAGGCCCTGCGTCTGGATCAGCACGGTGGCGTGACCGATCCAGGTGACGACCATCCGCTCGCCCTCGATCCGCGCGGCCGGTTTCGCGGGCGTCACCGCCACGCTCTTCGGCCATTCCGGGCGACCGTCGCTGCCGGTCAGCTGCCGCCAGAAGAAGCCGGCGCGACTGCCGCCGCCGGGCATGCGGATCGTGTCGCCGTCACCATCCGGGTTGAAGAAGCGCTGCCCGTCGTAATGATCGCTGCCGTCGCCGCGATAATAGATGCGGTCGAGGAAGCGCGGCACGATCGTGACGACCAGTCCCGCCACGACGACCAATGCCAGCAGGACACCACCGATGATCTTCAATGCGACCGTCACGAACCTTTTCCACATTGACTTGGATCAATGCGACGACGTGCCGCCGGTTGATCCGCAGGTCAATCCCGCAACGTGGCTTGCGCCGCGCGATCGTACGGGTAGCATCGCATCAATCGTACAGGGGGTTCCATGCGCCGGTTTTTTCTAGGGTTTCTGCTCACCGCTTCCGCTCTCTCGGCAGCAGACGCCAGGTCGGTGACGGTCGAGGAGGTTTCGCTGGAACAGGCGCAGGCGATGATGACCGCGGGCAAGGCGACCAGCGTCGACCTGACCCGCGCCTATCTGGACCGGATCGCTGCGATGGATCGCAAGGGGCCGGCGCTGCGGGCGGTGATCGCGGTCAACCCGGATGCGCTGGCGCAGGCGAAGGCGCTGGATGCCGAACGCAAGGCGGGCCGCATCCGCGGGCCGCTGCACGGCGTGCCGGTTTTGATCAAGGACAATATCGAGACGGCGGACGCCATGGCGACCACCGCGGGCAGCCTGGCGCTCGCGGACAATGTCACCCGCCGCGACGCGCCGGTGGTGGCGGCGCTGCGTGCGGCGGGGGCGGTGATCCTCGGCAAGACCAACCTCAGCGAATGGGCGAACATCCGCTCAAGCCACGCGATGAGCGGGTGGAGCGCGGTCGGCGGGCTGGTCAGGAACCCCTATGCGCTCGATCGTACCGCCTGCGGTTCGTCGTCGGGATCGGGCGCGGCGGTGGCGGCGAGCTTCGCGGCGGCGGCGGTGGGGACGGAGACCGACGGGTCGGTAGTGTGCCCGTCGTCGATCAACGGGCTGGTCGGGCTGAAGCCGTCGATCGGCCTCGTCAGCCGCACCCGCGTCGTGCCGATCAGCCATTCGCAGGATACGCCGGGGCCGATGGCGCGGAGCGTGCGCGACGCCGCGATCCTGTTCGGTGCGATGGTCGCCGCCGATCCCGCCGACCCGGTGACCGCAGGCGCCAGGACGCGCGACTATACCGCCGGACTGTCGATGAGCGCGCTGTCGGGAATGCGGATCGGCGTGATCCGCCCCGAATCGATGTCGGCGGAGGTCGCGGCCCGGTTCGACGCGGCGCTGGCGGTGATGAAGGCCGCGGGCGCGATCCCGGTCGAGGTGAAGCAGCCCAAGCTGGACGGCCTGGGCGAGGCGGAGTTCACCGTGCTGAAGACCGAATTGAAGGCGGACCTGAACAGCTATCTGGCGACCACGCCGCCGGCGGTGACCGCGCGGACGCTCGATCAGCTGATCGCCTTCAATCGCGCCAATGCGACGACCGAGATGCCGTTCTTCCAGCAGGAGACGTTCGAAGACGCGGCGAAGACCAATGGGCTGGGCGATCCCGCCTACAAGGCGGCGCGCGCCAAGTCGCTGAAGCTGGCCAGCGAGGCGATCGACGGCATGCTGCGCAGCGTCGGCGCGCAGGTGCTGGTCGAGCCGACCTATGCGGGCGCATGGCTGAGCGATCCGGTGTACGGCGACCAATATAACGGCCCCTCGTCATCGGACCTGCCGGCGATCGCGGGCTATCCCAATCTGACCGTGCCGATGGGGCTGGTGAAGGGCCTGCCGGTCGGCCTGTCGTTCATCGCGACCAAATACGGCGAGGCGACGGTGCTGGGCGCGGGCTATGCCTATGAACAGCGGGCGAAGGCGCGGGTGGCGCCGCGTTACCTGCCGCAGGCGGATGTCGGCGAGGGGCTGGAGGGGCGGCGGAAATAGGCTGGATCTCGGGCCGTCCGACCCGAGCGCGCGGCTACAGGTCTAGCGACCCGCCCACCGCCGCGCGAAACCCGCTTGCCAGAGCATCAGCAGCGGGACCGCGCCGAGTTCCATCGCAAAGCCGAACAGATGGCCGGCCGACGGCGCACCGACACTGAGCAGCGAGACGACGCGCGACAGGCCGCCGCAGACGACCAGCGCCCCGAGCAGGCGAAAGCGGTCGCCGCGCGCCTCGATCCGGGGCACGCAGGTGGCGAAGGCGATGCCGACCGCGAAGAAGATGCCGGATATGTAGCGGAAATGGCTGTCGAGATCGCGCGGGATCACCGGCGGGTGGCCGAGGAAGCCGGGGCCGTGGAGGATGCTCTGCCCGCCGACCGACAGGGGCACGAAACAGGCGACCGCCACCACCACCTGCAACAGCCGCCGTTCCACCGCGACGTTCACGACAGGATCTCCTTGCGGACGTGGATCGCGCGCAGGCTGACCCGCACCTCCCACATGAACGCGCTGAGGCAGCAGATCAGCAGCGATACCGCGACGATGAAGACCAGCGCGATCCACGTGCCGATGTGGAATTTGGCGATGTTGGCGATGAAGAGCAGCGCGATGACGATACAGGCCATCACCGCGCTCGACACGGCGAGGAACAGGGCCGCGTTGATGATCGACATGCGTTCGTCGAGCAGTTTCAACTCCCAGACATAGCGTTCGCGCTCCGGCCCCTCGTTCGCCAGCACGCGCTCCTCGAGCGCGCGGGCGCGGTCGATCACCCGCGCCAGCCGCCCGGCCAGAACGTTGAGGATCTGTCCGATCGCCGCCAGCATGAAGACCGGGGCGAGCGACAGCTGGATCGTCTGCGCGATCGCGGACACCTGGAAGAACGTCGGCATGGCGCGCATCATAGGTCGGTTCTCGACAGGCGAAAGGGTGCACGGGTCGTCGCAATCTGCACCGCTTGGTAAGCAATGGCGCTTAAGCGCTCGACGCGTGACCAAACCGATGCTCCTCGCCGATTTCGCGCGCCTGCCGCCGGTGGCGCGGGGCACCGTCGCCGCCGGTCTGGCGGCGGCGATCGATACCGTCGCGCAGCGCGCGGGGGCCGGCCACGCCTTCCTCCGCTACGGCTGGTTCGCCGCCGCGCTGACCGCTTATGGCGGCGAAGCGCGGACGTTGCTGGTCGAAGAGGATGGCGAGCCGACGCTGGCGATGCCGCTGGTCGATGCCGGACCGCGCCTGCTGCGGATGGCGGCGGTGCCCGGCTCCTATTGGCCGTTCCGCAGTTTCCCGCTGGCCACGGACGCGGGCGAGGCGACGTTGAAGGCGGCGCTGGCGACGCTCGCCGGCACGGTCAACGTGCTGCGCATCGGGCCGGTGTACGACGACGACGCCGCGGCGATGCCGCTGATCGCGATGGCGCGGGCGAGCGGCTGGGCGGTGCTCGACCGGTTCATCGCCGACAGCTGGCTGCTCGACATGGCGGCGTTGCAGGCGGAGGGGACGTGGCCACGCGGATCGACGCTGCGCAAGAACCGCTTCCACGAAAAGCATCTCGCCAGCCATGGCGCGCCCGACTGGCGGTTTCTGAGCGGGGCGGACTGGCCCGCGGCGTTCGACGACCTCGCAGGCATCGAACAGGCCAGCTGGATCGCGGCACGCACCGATGGCTCTGACGCCAAATTCACCACGACGGGTCACGGCGCGTTCTGGCGCGCGGCGGCGGCGGACCCGGTGATCGCAGACATGCTGCGCGCCGCGATGCTGACGATCGACGGCAGGCCCGCGGCCTTTTCCTTCGATCTGGACGCGGGCGACCTGAAATATGCGATCGCCAACAGCTACGATCCGGCATTCGCCAAACATTCCCCGGGCAAGCTGCTGTATTACCGCAACCTCGTCGAGGCGCTGGGACGCGGGATCGGCCGGGTCGACTGGGGTGCGGGGGACAGCGGCTACAAACAGGTGATCGGCGCCGACAAGGGGCCGGCGATCCGCGACTGGCTGCTGGTGCGGCCGGGCTTGCCAGCCTTGGTCGGACGCCTCGCCAAGGGGCTGTGGCGGCGATCCGGACAGGCGCACTAGACGGCATCCCTTTGCCGCGCCTAGGCGTTGGCGCGTCATGCTGGTATTCCTCGACTTCGAAGCCTCGTCGCTCGCCAAATTGAGCTATCCGATCGAGGTCGCCTGGGTGTTCGAGGACGGGCGCGAGGAAAGCCACCTGATCCGCCCCGCCGCGCAATGGACCGATTGGGACGCGCGAGCGGAGGCGATCCATCACATCCCACGCGCGACGATCGAGGCGGAGGGGACGCCGCACGACATCGTCGGCAGGCGGATGGTGGAAGAACTGGACGGCCATCACCTGTTCGCGAGCGCGCCGTCCTGGGACGGCAAGTGGCTGAGCGCGCTGCTACGCGCGGCCAAACTGCCGCGGCACGCGCTGCGCCTGCGCGACAGCGACGAGGCGCTGCGCCACACCGCGACCGAGATCCTGCGGCCGGTGGTGCCGGCGGCGTCGCTCGGCGTGGCGGTGGCGGACGTGATCGCGCTGGCCGAGGTGCGCGAACGCGACACGCCGGCGCATCGCGCGCTCGCCGACGCGCGCGTGGAATGGCAGCATTGGTGCGCGGTGAAGCGCGCGGCCGAAACTCAGGCGAGGTCGATCCACACCGGCGCGTGATCGCTGGTCTTGTCCCAGCTCCGGACGTCGCGATCGACCTTTGCATCGCGCAGCCGGCCGGCGAGAATGGGGTTGAGCAGCAGATGGTCGATCCGCAAGCCTGCATCGCGACCGTAGGCGTTCCGGAAATAATCCCAGAAGGTATAGATCGTCTCGCCCGGGTGCAGGTGGCGCAGGCTGTCGGTCCACCCTTGTGCGACGAGCCGCGCATAGGCGTCCCGGACCGCGGGTGCGAACAGCGCATCGTCGGTCCAGCGTTCGGGTTTGTAGACGTCGCGCTCCGTCGGCATGACGTTGAAATCGCCGAGCAGCACGACAGGCATGCCGCTGTCGACCAGAGTTGCGGCATGCGCGATCAGCGCGTCGAACCAGCGGAGCTTGTAATCGAACTTCGGGCCGGGGCGGGGATTGCCGTTGGGCAGATACAGGCCGCCGACCAGGACACCGGCGATAGCGGCCTCGATATAGCGGCTTTGCTCCGGGTCGGGATCGTCGGGCAGGCCGCGGCGGGTCTCCACGGGGGTGCCGATGCGGCTGAGCAGGGCGACGCCGTTCCAGCTCTTCTGGCCATGCCAGATCGCCTCGTACCCTGCGGCCTCGATCGCCAGCCGCGGGAATTTCTCGTCCGGCGCCTTCAACTCCTGCAGGGCGACGATATCGGGCTGCGTCTCTGACAGCCAGCGCAGCAGCACGGGCAATCGCCCGTTGATGCCGTTGACGTTGTAGGTCGCGATCTTCACGCCGGCTCAAGCGCTTGGCCCCGCGTCCGCGTTCCCCATATCGCGTGTTCATGCAGCACGATCTGTTCGCCCCCGCCGCGCCGGCCATCCCCGGACTCGCCTTTGCCGAGGCGTTCGTCACGGTCGAGGAGGAGCAGGCGCTGATCGCCGGGATCGAAGGCGTCGCGCTGGCGCCGTTCCGCTTCCAGGGGTGGCTCGGCAAGCGGGTGACCGCGTCGTTCGGCTGGCATTACGATTTCGATCGCGGGCAGATGGGACAGGCGGAGCCGATGCCGGACTGGCTGCTGCCGGTGCGCGATCGGGCGGCGACCTTCGCGCGGCTGCCGGCAGCGGCGCTCGTCCAGGCGCTGCTGATCCGGTACGATCCGGGCGCAGGCATCGGCTGGCATCGCGATCGGCCGGTGTTCGAACATGTCGTCGGACTATCGTTGGGCGTGCCGGCGACGATGCGCTTCCGGCGGCGTTCGGCGGGCGGGTTCGAACGGGCGTCGGTGCCGCTGCCGCCCCGCTCGATCTACCATCTGTCGGGCGAGGTGCGCCATGGCTGGGAACATAGCATCGCGCCGATGGACGAAACGCGCTGGTCGGTGACGTTCCGAAGCCTCGTCGCCGGGTGAACCACGATCGCGGCTGCCACCTCCCGCTGGCGGCCGGGCGATGCTACAGGCGATCCATGGCCGAGATCATCAACCTGCGCAGCGCGCGCAAGGCGCGGGATCGCGCCGCCGCCGCGCGCACCGCCGAAGCGAACCGGGCGAAGTTCGGGCGCACCAGGGCGGAACGCGACGCGCAGGCGGCGGAACGCGCGCGCACCGATGCCGCGCTCGACGGCGCGAAGCGGGACGATTAATCCCGTCGGCGGACCCGCCACGCCATCAACGCGACCAGGGCGGCGAGGCCGAACCAGGTCAGCGCATAGACGAGGTGGCTGTTGTGGAAGCGCACGACGGTCAGCCCGCCGCGGGGCCAGCCGGTCGCCGGGCCGCTCGCGTCGATGAAATAGGGGGCGACCGGGCCGATTCGCTTCGCCGTGGCGATCGCCGCGACGTCGCGCGAATACCAGCGGTCAGCGGCGGGATCGTTGCTGCGCAGGAAGCCGCCGCCGGGCTCCGTCAGCCGCAACAACCCGCGCACGGTCTGCGCAGCGGGAGAGGGCACCACCTTGCCGCGCCGGTCGGCAAAGATGAAGCCGCGGTTGATCAAGATCGTGAAGCCGCGGTCGGTATCGAACGGCGTAAGCACCCAGAAGCCGCCGCCGAGTTCGGTCACAGCCTGGACGTAGGTGTCGGCGCCCGGCCGATAGCGTCCATGCGCAACCAGCGGGGTGTAGGCGTCTGCCGTGCCGACCTGTTGCGCAGGCGTTGGGGCGGCGACCGGCGGGCTGTGCAGTTTCCGCTCGGTCTGCGCGATCAGCGCGAGCTTCCAGGTCCGCCGCTCGAGCTGCCAGACGCCGAGCCCGACCAGCACGACGATCGCGACCAGCACCAGACCCGTCGCGATCGCACCGCGTGCACCGCGCCGGCTCACATCCCGCTCGTATCTCCCGAGGCCATGCTCGGCATCATGTTGAGGTTCATGTGGAACATCACCCACAAGGATCCCGCCAGACAGATGGTGACGACGATGATCGTGAAGATCAGCGCCATCAGCGTCCAGCCGCCTTCCGACTTGGAGTTCATGTGGAGGAAATAGACCATGTGGACGACGATCTGCACCAGCGCGAACACCATGACGATGCCGGCGGTGACGCGCGCGTCGGCGATGACGCCGCTCATCACCAGCCCGAACGGGATCGCGGTGAGGATGACCGACAGCACGAAGCCGATGATGTAATCCTTGCGCGTGCCGTGCGCCTCCGCGGACGAATGGCCGTGGCCGTGCGCATTGTCGTTCGGGTGATCGTGGTGCGGCTGGCCGGGGACGATCGGGTTCTCCGTGCTCATCGCAGCACTCCCAACAAATAGACGAAGGTGAAGACGCCGATCCAGATCACGTCCAGGAAGTGCCAGAACAGCGACAGGCATTGCAGGCGGCGCTGGTTGGCGGCGATCAGGCCCTTGCGGCCGACCTGCACCATCAGCGTCACCAGCCATATGAGGCCGAAGGTGACGTGCAGCCCGTGCGTGCCGACCAACGTGAAGAACGACGACAGGAACGCGCTGCGTTGCGGCCCGGCACCCTCGGCGATCAGGTTGGAGAATTCGTACAGCTCGATGCACAGGAAGCCGAGGCCGAACAGCCCGGTGATCGCCAGCCAGCCCTGGACGCTCCGCACCTTGCCGTCGTTCATCGCCAGCATCGCGAAGCCATAGGTGATCGACGACAGCAGCAGCATCGACGTGTTGAGCGCCACCAGCGGCAGTTCGAAGATCTCATGCGGCTGCGGCCCGCCGGCATAGCTGCCACCGAACACGCCATAGGCCGCGAACAGCATGGCGAAGATCAGGCAGTCGCTCATCAGGTAGAGCCAGAAGCCCAGCATCGTGCTGCCGCCGGCGTCGTGGTGATGCTCGTCGGTCTCGTAGAAGACCGGTCCTTGCGTGCCGGGGGGGATGGTCGCTTCGATCATGGTCCTCAGGCCCCCGCTACTGCTTCACGCGCCGCCAGTTGGCGGGTGCGGATATCCTCGGCCGCGGTCACCTCGTCGGCGGGGATGTAATAGTCGCGGTCGTAGTTGAAGGTGTGGCCGATCGCGACCGCCAGCAGCCCGACGAACGCCAGTGCCGCCAGCCACCAGATGTACCAGATCATCGCGAGCGCGGCGACCATCGACAGGCCGGCGAGCACGATCCCGGCACCGGTGTTGCGCGGCATGTGGATGTCGCGGAACCCGCTGACCGGACGGACGGCGTTGTTCGACTTCATATCGTACCAGGCGTCCAGATCGCGCACGACGGGCGTGAACGCGAAATTATAGGCGGGCGGCGGCGACGAGGTCGCCCATTCCAGGCTGCGGCCGTTCCACGGATCGCCGGTCGTGTCGCGCAGCGCCTCCCGGTTGCGGAAGCTGACGTAGAACTGGACCAGGAAGGCGGCGATGCCGACGGCGATCATCGCGGCGCCGATGCCGGCGATGACGAACCAGATCTGCAACGAGGGATCCTCGAAATGGCGCAGGCGGCGCGTCACGCCCATCAGGCCGAGCACGTAGAGCGGCATGAAGGCGACGTAGAAGCCGATCACCCAGAACCAGAAGCTGATCGTGCCCCACTTCTTGTCCAGCTTGAACCCGAACGCCTTCGGGAACCAGTAATTGATCCCCGCGAACATCCCGAACAGCACGCCGCCGATGATCACGTTGTGGAAGTGCGCGACCAGGAACAGCGAATTGTGCAGCACGAAGTCGGCGGGCGGCACCGCGAGCAGCACGCCGGTCATGCCCCCGATGACGAAGGTGATCATGAACGCGATCGTCCACATCATCGGCAGTTCGAACCGGATCCGCCCCTTGTACATGGTGAACAGCCAGTTGAAGATCTTCGCCCCCGTCGGGATCGAGATGATCATCGTGGTGATGCCGAAGAACGAATTGACGCTCGCTCCCGACCCCATGGTGAAGAAATGGTGCAGCCAGACCAGATAGGCGAGGATGGTGATGACCAGCAGCGCGTAGACCATCGACGTATAGCCGAACAGCCGCTTGCCGCAGAAGGTCGAGGTCACTTCCGAGAACACGCCGAATGCCGGCAGGATCAGGATGTAGACTTCCGGGTGGCCCCAGATCCAGATCATGTTGGTGTACATCATGGGGTTGCCGCCCATGGTGTTGGTGAAGAAGTGCGTGCCGACGTACCGGTCGAGGCTGAGCAGCGCGAGCACTGCGGTTAGCACCGGGAAGGCGGCGACGATCAGCACGTTGGTGGCGAGCGCCGACCAGGTGAAGATCGGCATCTTCATCAGCGTCATGCCCGGCGCGCGCATCTTGACGATGGTCGCCAGCAGGTTGACGCCGGATAACAGGGTGCCGACGCCGGCCACCTGTAGCGCCCATATGTAATAATCGACCCCCACATCGGGCGAGTAATCGAGCCCCGACAGCGGCGCCATCGCCAGCCAGCCGGTCCGCGCGAACTCGCCGACGAACAGGCTCGCCATGACGATCGCGGCGCCCGCGGCGGTCATCCAGAAGCTGAAGTTGTTGAGGAACGGGAAGCTGACGTCGCGCGCGCCGATCTGCAACGGCACGACGAAGTTCATCAGCCCGGTGACGAACGGCATCGCGACGAAGAAGATCATGATCACGCCGTGCGCGGTGAACACCTGGTCATAGTGATGCGCGGGCAGATAGCCGTCGTTCGCACCGAAGGCGATCGCCTGCTGAATGCGCATCATGATCGCATCGGAGAACCCGCGCAGCAGCATGATGATGCCGAGGATCATGTACATGATCCCGATCTTCTTGTGATCCACCGAGGTGAACCACTCCTTCCACAGATACCCCCACACCCTGAAATAGGTGAGGGCGGCGACGAGCAGCGCGCCGCCGGTCGCGACCATGGCGAAGGTCGCGATCAGGATCGGTTCGTGGATCGGCAGGCTTTCGAGCGTCAGCCGCCCGAAGATCGTCTTGAGAAGTGCATCGGACATCATCGTGGTCCTAGGAACGGGCGGTCGCGACGCGGCCGGGGATCGGCAGCGGGTCGGCGAAGGTCATGTTGCGATTGGTGCCGGAGCCGGGCGTAGTGCTGCCCTCCGGCTTGCCGCGGGGTTGCGTCATATGCGGGCTGCTGCCCTTTTCCTCGGGCGCCTTCTGTAGTGCGCCCTTGGCCTCGCTGCCGCGCATATGGCCGCTGTCGTTGACGGGAGCGCCATGGCCGCTGTCGCGATGCGGGTCGTGCGCACCGTCCTTCATCATCGTCGCCTGCATGCACGTCTCGCCGGGCTTGGTGCACATGCCGACAATGCGGTCGAACAGCTGCGGCTGGATCGCGGCATAGCGGATCGCGGGCACCTTCTCGCTGGGCTTTTCCAGCGCGATATAAGTCGGCATGTCGAGCTTGCGCGGCGCGGTGCGCGCTTCCGACGCCCATTTGGCGAAGCCGGCATCGTCCATGCTGTCGACGGTGAAGGTCATCTCCGAAAAGCCCGCGCCGCTGTAGTTCGCGGACATGCCGTTGAAGCGCCCGGGCTTGTTGAGCACCGCGTGCAGCCGCGTCTCCATGCCCGGCATCGAATAGATCATGCCCGCCATGGCGGGGACGTAGAAGGTGTTCATCACCGAGGACGAGGTGATGCGAAACCGCACCTGGCGGTTCATCGGCAGCACCAGCTCGTTGACCGTCGCGACGCCCTGTTCGGGATAGATGAACAGCCATTTCCAGTCGAGCGACACCACCTGGATCTCCAGCGGCTTGTCGTTCTTCGCCAGCAGCTTGCCCGGCTCGATCCGCGCCAGCGGACGATAGGGGTCGAGGCTGTGCGTGCTGATCCAGGTCAGCGCGCCAAGCGCGATGATGATCATCAGCGGCGCCGACCAGATGATCAGCTCCAGCCCGGTGGAATGATCCCAGTCGGGCGCATATTCCGCCTCCTCGTTGGTGTGGCGATACTTCCACGCGAACAGGACCGTCAGCGCGATCACCGGCACGATGATCAGCAGCATCAACCCGGTCGACCACAGGATCAATCGCGCCTGTTGCCGGGCGACGTCGCCCGACGGGTTCATCACCACCCAGTCGCAGCCGCCGAGCAGGGCGGGCGCGAGGAGCGCGACGGCGGCGGTCCTGAACCGCGCGGGGGAGAACGGAAGTGTTGGCATCGTCATGTCTGCTACGCCTGAGTGTTGCAGTGCAAAATAGGACATTTTGTCCTATCCCGTCGACTGCCGGCCTGCGCTACAGAGTGGCGCTGGCGCGGAACCCGACAGGGCATCGCGTGCGTTGATGACGGGTGACCCGCAGGTCGGGGCGCCGAGACAGGATCGCGATACATGTCCGTGGCTTCCGCCCATTCCGCGCCGCTCGAACGCGATGCACGCAACGTCAACACGCGGGGCGACCATGAGGTCCGTCCCGGCGAGATCGCGATCGGCGTCGTCATCGGGCGGACATCGGAATTCTTCGACTTCTTCTGCTATGCGATTGCCTCGGTCATCGTCTTCCCGGCGCTGGTCTTTCCCTATGTCGATCGCCTGACCGGCACGCTCTATTCGTTCGCGCTGTTCCCGCTGGCCTTCATCGCGCGGCCGATCGGGACGCAGATCTTCATGTGGGTCGATCGCGAACACGGGCGCGGCACCAAGCTGACGATCGCCTTGTTCCTGCTCGGCACCTCGACCGTGTCGCTCGCCTTCCTGCCGGGCTATGCCGAGGTCGGCATCGCGTCGGCATTCCTGCTGGCGGCGTTCCGCATCGGCCAGGGGCTGGCGCTGGGCGGCGCCTGGGACGGTCTCGCGTCGCTGCTGGCACTCAACGCGCCGCCCGAAAAGCGCGGCTGGTATGCGATGGTGCCGCAGCTCGGGGCGCCGCTCGGCCTGATCGTGGCGAGCGCGCTGTTCGCCTTCCTGCTCGCCAATATGGATGGCGTGGACTTCCTGTCGTGGGGCTGGCGCTATCCGTTCTTCGTCGCCTTCGCATTGAACGTGGTGGCGCTGTTCGCGCGGCTGCGCATCGTCGTGACGCCGGAATATACCGAGCTGTTCAAGACCCGCGAGCTGACCCCGTCGCGCGTCACCGCGACGGTAAAGGCGCAATGGCGCAACATCGTGATCGGGGCGTTCGCGCCGCTCGCCAGCTTTGCGCTGTTCCACATGGTCACGGTGTTCCCGCTGTCGTGGATCTCGCTGTTCACCAGGGAGGACACCGCCCGGTTCCTGGGGATCGAGATCATCGGAGCCTTTTTCGGGCTGGGCGCGGTCGTGATCTCGGGCCTGCTGGCCGATCGCATCGGCCGTCGGTCGGTGCTGGGCTATACCGCCGCCGCCATCGCGGTGTTCAGCGGCTTCGCGCCGCAGCTGCTCGCCGGCGGCGATGCGGGCGAGCTGGCGTTCATGATCGGCGGGTTCATCCTGCTCGGCCTGTCGTTCGGCCAGTCGTCGGGTGCGGTGACGAACAACTTCCCCAAGCGTGCGCGCTATACCGGCGCGGCGCTGACCTCGGATCTGGCGTGGCTGTTCGGCGCGGGCTTCGCCCCGCTGGCGGCGCTGGTGCTGGCGAGCCAGCTCGGGCTGATCGCGGCCGGCGGCTACCTGCTGTCGGGGGCGATCGCGACCTTGGTGGCACTGGGCCTCAACAAGGAACTCGCGCGCCGCCTCGATTGATCGCAGGCCCGACAGGCTCCCGCTGCCGCGGGCGTATGTCGGGGCCGGTGTGGTTACTCGCCGCCGAAGCCGCCCGCGCCGGCTCCACCTTGCCCGCCACCGCCAAAGCCGCCGTGCCGGCCGCCACCGCGATGTCCGCCGCCGCCCATGCCGCGCCCGCCGCCCCGGCCATGGTCCGGGCCGGCCGCACGCGCGCTGACGTGCGGCAGTTCGTCCCAGGTGAGCTTGCCGTTCTTCTTCTTGTCGAGCGAATCGAAGCGCTTTTCCGCCGCATCGGCGAATTCGCGGGCGTCGATGCCGCGGTTGAAGTTGCGGTCGGCGGAGGTGACCGGTTCGGGCAGGTCGAAATAGCTGAACCGCGCCGCGCCCAGCTTGCTGCTGTCATACGCCGGCGCCTTCGCCCCGCCTTCACCCGAATCGGAACTGCTGGCGATGATGCCGGGGCCGCCGTTGCCGGACCGGACCTCCGGGGCGACAATGCTCTCGTAATAGTCGATGTCGTCGGGATCGATCTCGCCGTCGTGCTTGCGATCGAGCGTGGCGAAGAACCGGCTGGCATCCGCCTGGAATTCGGCCAGCGTGACGATGCCGTCGCCGTTGGTGTCGACGGAGTTGAACCAGGCGCGCTCCGGATCGGGCGCCGCGTCCGTGGCGTGGAACGGCTGTCCCATCGGGCTGACGAAGGTGCGGCGGTGTCCCTGCTGCGCCGTTGCGGGGACGGCGGTGCCGCCCAGCGTGATCGCGAGCGTGACGGCTATGGCGGCGTGACGATGCATGGCGTGTTTCCCCGACGAAAGGCGACTTGTGAACCAGCCCAATGTTGCAGCCGGATGTCCACGCCCGCCAGTGCCATGCTATCGTCGATATCCGGCAGCAACATATCTGCGGCATGAAGGCGGAATGATCATGAGCCAGATGTCCCATCCCTCGCACGCCGCCCCGGTGCCGCCGATCGACGAACCTGCCGCGATCCTGGTGGTGGACGACGATCACGATATCCGTACGCTGCTGACCCAGAGCCTGGGCGCGCGGGGCTATCGGGTGCAGGCGGCGGCGAACGCGCGCGAGATGGACGCGGTGCTGGAGCGCGAACGGATCGACGCGGTGCTGCTCGACGTGATGATGCCTGGCGAGGACGGCATTTCCGCCTGCCGTCGGATCACCCGCGACGGCGGCCCGGCAGTCATCATGCTGAGTGCGCTGGGCGAGGAGCGCGACCGGATCGTCGGGCTGGAGATCGGGGCCAGCCATTATCTCGCCAAGCCCTGTTCCGCGCGTGAGGTCGTCGCGACCGTGCGTGCGGCGCTGCGCAGCCGGCAGCAGGCGGAGCCGGTCGATCGATCGCGCCTGACGTTCGACGGCTGGACGATGGACCTGCTGGCCCACGAATTGTTCGATGCGCAGGGCGTGCTGGTCGGACTGACCGACGGCGAATTCGCGCTGCTGCGCGTCTTCGCCGAACGGCCGCGGCGGGTGTTGTCGCGCGAGTTGCTGCTCGAATCGGCGCGCGGCCCGAATTCCGACGCCTTCGATCGCGCCATCGACGTGCAGATCAGCCGCCTGCGCCGCAAGTTGCGCAGCGGGGGGGACGAGATCATCCGCACCATCCGCAATGAAGGCTATCTGTTCGTGCCGGCGGTCGGCAAGGCATGACGCCACGCCCCGGCGCCATGCGGGCAGGGCTGGAATGGATGCGCAAGTCGCTGTTCTGGCGCATCCTTTTGCTGATGCTGCTCAGCGTGGCGACGGTGCAGGCGCTGAACGTCGCCTTGGTGGTGTTCCTGACGCCGCCGACCCCGCGGATTTATTCCGCTCCGCAGGTCGCCGCCGCGCTGCGCAGCGGCCGGGATGCGACCGGCGAGATCCTGCTGTCGCGCGATGCCGACAATCCCGAACCATTCGACGAACGCGGCACGCGGATCGGCAGGCTGGTCGCGGGTCAGCTCGGCATCGCGCCGGATCGCGTCCGCGTCCACTTCGGTGGGCCGCCGCCGATCTTCTTCGGACCGATCCCGCGGCGAGGCGGCGGGCCCGGGGGGGACGACGCCCGCCTGCTGTCGCGCGATGCGCGCAACCAGATCCTGTTCGGCCGCTTCGCCGTGTCGGTGCAGCAACCCGACGGCAGCTGGCTGACCGCGCGCGCGGCGCGCACCGGGTTCGAAAGCTGGCGGTGGCGGGCGTTTCTGTGGTTGCTGGCCGCGATGGTGGCGGTGACGCCGTTCGCCTGGCTGCTTGCGCGACGGCTGACGAAGCCGATCGCCGCATTCGGCGAGGCGGCGGAGCGACTCGGCCGCGATCCGCGTGGCGAACCGGTGCCGCTGGGCGGACCCGCGGAAATTGCCGACGCGGCGGAGGCGTTCAACCGGATGCAGGCGCGGCTCAACCGCTATATCGAAGATCGCACGATCATGATCGCGGCGATCGCGCATGACCTGCGCACGCCGTTGATGCGGCTCGGCCTGCGTCTGGAGCAGGCGCCCGAGCCGCTTCGCACCGCCGTCGAAGGCGACATCGGCGACATGCAGGCGATGATCCAGGCGGCGCTCGCCTTCTTCCGCGACGAGGCGAGGATCGGCGATCGGCGCAAGCTCGACCTGCGTTCGCTGGTCGAAAGCGTTACCGACGACCTGTCCGATCGCGGAGAGCCTGTCGTGCTGCACGACGGCGACCCCCTGGTCATCGAAGGCGACGCGGTCGCGCTGAAGGCGCTGGTCGGCAACCTCGTCGGCAACGCGCTCAAATACGCCGGGGATGCCGAGGTGACGCTCGCCCGGATCGACGGCCATGCCGTCGTCGAGGTGCGCGATCACGGGCCGGGGATCGATCCCGACGATCTGGATCATCTGTTCGAACCCTTCTTTCGCGGCGAACGGTCGCGCAACCGCGACACCGGTGGCATCGGCCTGGGTCTCAGCAGCGTTCGCGGAGTCGCGCGCGCGCATGGCGGCGACGCGACGATCGCCAACCATGTGGCGGGCGGAGCGGTCGCGCGGGTGATCCTGCCGGTTTAGCGCGGGCGCGGACGGCCGGCCCGATCAGCCCAGCCGGTCGGCGATGATCCAGCGCCGGCTGATCGCGGTGCGCATCAGCAGCAGGCCGCAGCACAGGCAGCGCGCGCGGCGGACGCTGCCGTCATCGGTCTGCCGGCGGGCAGGGCGGTGGCCGGCGGCCAGGCATCGATCGAAGCAGGACGGCTGTGGCGGTGCGGTCAATGGGCGGGCTCCTTTTCCCGCCATCTGGTCCCTTCGCATTGCCGCGGGATGTCGCGGCTGCCGACCTGCCGAAATATCGCGGCAACATGCTGACGTTAGCAGGGACATGCCGGTGCGGTTCTCTCCCAGGTTCAGGCGGCACCGGTATTCGGGCTCTCCCCGGTGCCCGACGGTCGAGCTACGGGACCAGCGATGGTCTCGTGGCTCGGCTCATGCGCCGTCCGGGCCGGCGGCGTCGATGGCGGTGACCGCGAGCACTTCGATCGCCTCCTCGCGACCGTTGAACGGCAACAGGTCGCCAGGCTCCGCGCCCATCAGCGCCCGGGCGAGCGGCGCGCCATAGGCCAATCGGTCGGCCGCCGGATCGGCCTCGTCGTCGCCCACGATCGCGATCGTGCGGGTCCTGTCCGCGATGCGCACGGTCACGCGCGTGCCGAAACCGGCACTGCCGTCCTCCGGCGCGGTGGTCGGCAGCGCGGTGGTGCGCCGCGTCTGCCAATAGCGCAGGTCGCGGCGAATGGCCTCGGCCGCCTCGCCCTCCGCCTCAGACAAAGCGGCGTTCAGCGTGGCGATCCGGTCCGCGATCAGCGCCACGCCGGCGCGCGTCACCAGGTTGGGCGCGCTCGGAATCGGCAGTTCGAACTTGGGTTCCAGATGCTCTTCATCGCTCTCGCGACGGAATGCGACACTCATCCTGCATACCTCGATGCTGTCCCATGATCGGACAGGCTGGGCTTAACCACCTTTATGACTGGTCCGAAACGTAAACAAAGCGTTAACCCGCCATGATGACCCGACGCCTGGTACTGACCACCGAATCCGCCCGTCACCCGTTTCGGCGCGCCTTGCCGCCGCCGGTGACCGCCGCCGCACGGCACGACGACGACAGCGACTGGAAACTCTTCCTGCTGAGCTTCGCCGCGTTCTTCACCTGCTTCTACACGTTCATCTTCTAGCCGCGGGCGGCTGCCGGTCAGTCGCAAGCCCGGTGCAATTTCTGCGCGATCCAGGCGGAAACCATGCACATGAATGCGACCAGATACAGCATATCCACAGGCCGCACCCCCGCCATATTGATCCCAATAGCCACTACGGAGCCAACCGTCATCGCACCGGAGTTGACGACATTATTGGCTGCCACGGTGCGCGCGGTCTGATCTTTCTCGACAGTCGTCGTCAGGAACGCGTACAGCGGCACTACGAACATGCCGCCGGTGGTCGCGATTGCGAGCAGCGACAGCATGATCGGGATACTGCGCGGCTGCGCGACGAATTCCGTCCAGTCGTAGTAATGTCCGGCTCCGGCCGGCACCCAGTTGCGGCACAGCAGTGAGAAGATCACGACGAATACTGCCATCGCCACCACCGACACGGGTGAATAGCGTGCACTGATGCGCCCCTTCAGCATCGTGTTGATGACCACCGATCCGATCGCGACACCGACCGAGAAGACGGCGATCGCGCCGCTCGCGACCTCCTTATCGGCGGTCAGCACGTTCTTGACCAAAGGTGGGAAGATGATGATCAGCACCGCGCCGATCGTCCAGAAGAAGCTGATCGCACAGATCGCCAGGAACAGGCGCGGGATGTGCATCGTCGCCGCGATCAGCCGCCACGACGCGGTGAACGGATTGTAGTTGAGCTTCAGCCGCGGACCTTCGCGCGGCGCGGGCGGCACCTGACGCGCGGTCGCCCAGCCGATCACCGCCACCACCAGCACCATGATCGCCGCGCCCTCGATCGGGATCCAGCCGGCCATGATCGTGCCGAGCAGGATCGCGAGGTAGGTGCCAGCCTCGACCAGGCCGGTGCCGCCGAGCACGTCGCATGGCTTCAGATGTTGCGGCAGGATCGCATATTTGATCGGGCCGAAGAACGTCGAGTGCACGCCCAGAAACAGCACCGCGCCCAGCATCAGCCCGACGCCCAGCGTCGGATGACCGGCGCGCGCCACCATCAGGCCGGCCGCGCCCAGCAGCATGATCCCGATCTCGGCCGTCTTGACGATGCGGATGATCCGCGCCTTGTCATGGCTGTCGGCCAACTGCCCGGCCAGCGCCGAAAAAAGGAAGAACGGCAGGATGGCTATGCCGGTGGCGAGGGCGTTGAAATTGGTTTCCATGTGCGGATCGTTGAAGATCGCGTACGTGGCGAACAGAACCATCGACGTCTTGAACAGATTGTCGTTGAACGCGCCGAGGAATTGCGTGGTGAAGAGGGGCAGGAAGCGGCGCTGCTTCAGCAACCCCAGGGCATTCAACATGGCGTCAGAGGGCCTTCGATCGTGGCGATATTGCGGCGGGCATAGCCCAGCGTGTCGGCCGCGCCAACGGCTTAGGTGGCGGGCATGGTGCCGACCGGGGTTACGCAGGGCCGCGGCGCGGGTTAGGAAGGCATTACGATGCTGACCCTTCCCAACCTCCTGACGCTTTCGCGGATCGTCGCGGTGCCGCTGCTCGTCGCGTTCCTGTGGTGGCCGCGCTGGGAGGCAGGCTTCGGCATCGCCTTCGCACTCTACTGCCTGATGGGCATCACCGATTATTTCGACGGCTATCTGGCGCGCGCGCAGGGCGCCGTGTCGAAGCTGGGCATGTTCCTGGATCCGATCGCGGACAAGATCATGATCGCCGCCGTCATCCTGATGCTGGTCGGCACCCGCCACGACGACATGGCGCTGATCACCGGCATCCACCTGATCGCCGCGCTGATCATCCTGCTGCGCGAGATCGCGGTGTCGGGCCTGCGCGAATTCCTGGCGGGATTGCAGGTGTCGCTGCCGGTGTCGGCGCTGGCGAAGTGGAAGACGACGCTGCAGCTGGTCGCGTTCGGCGCGCTGATCCTGGCCGGTGCGCTGCCGGCGCAGGTGTGGATCAAGACGATCGGGCTCGGATGCCTGTGGGCGGCGGCGGCGCTGACGCTGGTGACCGGCTGGGACTATCTGCGCGTCGGCCTGAAGCACATGGACTGAACCACATGGCGATCGACCTGCTTTATTTCGCCTGGGTGCGCGAACGGATGGGACGCGCGCAGGAGGTGGTGGATCTGCCCGCCGAGGTGACGACGGTCGCTGCACTGGTCGACTGGCTGGCGGCGCGCGACGCCGGCAGTGCCGCCGCGCTGGAGGATCGCGCCCGGCTGCGCGCCGCGGTCGACCAGTCCTTCGTCGGCATGGACGCCAGCATCGCCGGCGCGCGCGAGATCGCGCTGTTCCCGCCGGTGACCGGCGGATGATCCGCATCCACGTCTCGCCCGAGCCGATCGACATCGCCGCGGAGATGGCGCTGGCCGAAGCCGCCGCAGGCGCGGGGGCCGTGGCGACGTTCACCGGCCTCGTGCGCCGCGATCCCGACGAGGCGGGGGCGGTCGGTACGCTCGAACTGGAGCATTACCCCGGCGCGACCGAAGCGGCGCTGCGCCGCGTCGCCGAAGAGGCGATCGCGCGCTGGTCGCTGGGCGGCGCGACGATCGTACACCGGGTCGGGCCGATGGCCCCGGGCGAGCGGATCGTCTTCGTCGCGGCGGCGTCCGCGCATCGTGCCGCGGCGCTGGAGGCCTGCGCCTATCTGATCGATCGGCTGAAGACCGACGCGCCGTTCTGGAAACGCGAGACGCGCGGCGATGGCGAGGGCCAATGGGTCGAGGCGCGCGACACCGATGCCGCCGCCGCCGCCCGCTGGGAGGATCGCTAAGCGATCAACGGCCGGTGCCGGTCCGGTATCAGGGCAGGCGCGGCACCAGCACGCCGTTGACCACATGGATCACGCCATTGGCCTGCGCGACGTCCGCCGCCTCCACATAGCTGCGATTGCCGGTGACGCTGGTCAGGGTGATGACGTCGCCGGTCATCGTCGCGACCAACGGCTGGCCGCCGAGCGTCGTCAGCGTGGCGCTGCCGCCGCCGGCGCGGATGCGTGCGGTGATCTGTTCGGTGGTCATCGTGCCGGCGACGATGTGATAGCGCAGCAAGGCCACCAGCGCGGCACGGTTCTCCGGTGCGAGCAGGTCGCGCGCGATGCCCGGCGCGAGGCGGGTGAAGGCGGTGTCGGTGGGCGCGAACACGGTATAGGGGCCATCCCCGGCGAGCAGCGGCAGCAACTCTGCCGTGCGCAGTTCCGACGCCAGCGTGCCGAGTCCTGCCGTCGTGGTCAGCGAGGTGGCGATCGCCGCATCCGATTCGATATGCGAGGGATCGACCGCCGCCGATGCCGCACCGACGACGGGCGGCGGCGCGACGACCGGGGCGGTCGCGGGCGGCACGCAGCCGGCGAGCAGCACGATCGCGGTGGTGGCGGCGAATTTGGCGAGATAACGGGGCATCGGCCCTCCTTTACATCCGGAATGGCATCAGCGTGCCTCGGCGAGCGCTTCGGCCAGCAACTGGAAATCCTTTTCGCGCGGCGAGGCGCGGCGCCACACCAGGGCGATGTGCCGCACCGCATTGTCGGCATCGAGCGGCCGCGCGACGATATCGGTATGATCGAGGATGCCGGCCTTCAGCGCCATTTCGGGCAGCATCGTCATGCCGAGGCCGTTGTCGACCATCTGCACGATGGTGTGCAGCGAGGTGCCGAGCATCGTCGCCTCGGCGCGCAATTCCGGGCGGTTGCAGGCGGACAGCGCATGGTCCTTCAGGCAATGGCCGTCCTCGAGCAGCAGCAGCCGCGTTTCGTCGATCAGCGATGCGGGGATCGTCGGCGGATCGCTCGGCATGTCCTGCGGCTGATAGGCGACGAACAGCCGGTCGTCGAACAGCGGATGGGACGCGACATCGCCGCAGGCGAACGGCAAGGCGAGCAGGACGCAATCGGTGCGGCCGTTGTGCAGGCCTTCGCAGGCGGCGCCCGACGGTTCCTCGCGCAGGAACAGCTTGAGGTCCGGATAGTCGCGGCGCAGGCGCGGCAGGATATGCGGCAGCATGAACGGCGCGATCGTCGGGATGACGCTCATCCGCATCTCGCCCGACAGTGGCCGGCCGGCGGCGCGGGCGATATCGCCCAGCTCCTCCGCCTCGCGCAGCACGCGCCGCGCCTTGTCGGCGATCCGGTCGCCGAGCGGCGTGAAGCGGACGACGCGGCGGGTCCGCTCGACCAGCGTGACGCCGATCAGCGTCTCCAGTTCGCGCAGGCCCGCCGACAATGTCGACTGGGTGACGAAACAGGCTTCGGCGGCGCGCCCGAAATGGCCGTGGTCCTTCAGCGCGACGAGATATTGCAGCTGCTTGAGCGTGGGGAGGTAGGTCGCCGCCATCCGGGGCGAGATAGAGGCGCGGGAGGGATGGCGCTACCCCTCGTGAGCCCTCTCCCTCACCCAAGGAGAGGATCGCTTTGTCCGCGAGAGCGTCGCCCGAGGCTGCCCCTCCGTCACCGCTGCGCGGCGCCACCTCCCCGTGCCGGGGAGGAGCGAACCATTCCTCCCCGGCACGGGGAGGGGGACCGCGCTCGTAGAGCGTGGTGGAGGGGTAGCCGCAGGCGGTGCGCCCCCCAGTTACTCCGCCGCTTCTTCCCAATCGTGCGTCTCTTCGGCCGGCATGCGGATCAGATAGTCGAAGGCCGATAGCGCCGCCTTCGATCCTTCGCCCATGGCGATGACGATCTGCTTGAACGGCACCGTCGTGGCATCGCCCGCCGCAAAGATGCCGGGTTGCGACGTCTGCCCGCGATGGTCGACCTCGATCTCGCCACGCGGCGACAAGGCGATCGCGTCGCGCAGCCATTCGGTGTTCGGCACGAGCCCGATCTGGACGAAGATGCCCTCCAGCTCGACCCGATGCAGCGTTTCGTGGTTGCGGTCGCGATAGGACAGGCCCGTCACCTTGTCGCCGTCGCCATGCACTTCGGTGGTGAGGGCCGAGGTGATGATGCGCACGTTGGGCAGGCTGGCGAGCTTGCGCTGAAGCACCGCGTCGGCGCGCAGATCGGCGTCATATTCGATCAGCGTCACGTGCGCGACGATGCCGGCGAGATCGATCGCCGCCTCTACGCCCGAATTGCCGCCGCCGATCACCGCGACGCGCTTGCCCTTGTAGAGCGGGCCGTCGCAATGCGGGCAATAGGCGACGCCCTTGTTCCTGTACGCATCCTCGCCGGGCACGTTCATCTGGCGCCAGCGCGCGCCGGTCGACAGGATCACGGTCCGCGCCTTCAGCGACGCGCCGTTTTCCAGCACCACTTCGTGCAGTCCGCCCTCGCCGGTCGCCGGGATCAGTTTCTCGGCGCGTTGCAGGTTCATGATGTCGACGTCGTAATCGCGGACGTGGCGTTCGAGCTCGGCAGCCAGCTTCGGCCCCTCGGTATGCTGGACCGAGATGAAGTTCTCGATCGCCATGGTGTCGAGCACCTGCCCGCCGAAGCGTTCCGCGGCGATGCCGGTGCGGATGCCCTTGCGCGCGGTATAGATCGCCGCCGCCGCGCCGGCGGGACCGCCGCCGACGACGAGCACGTCGAACGCATCCTTCTGCGCGATCTTCGCAGCCGCGCGGGCCGGGGCGTTGGTGTCGAGCCTGGCGACGATCTGCTCCAGCTCCATCCGCCCCTGGCCGAACACCTCGCCGTTGAGGAAGATGGTCGGCACCGCCATCACCTTGCGCGCCGCCACCTCGTCCTGGAACAGCGCGCCGTCGATCGCCGTGTGGCGCACGCGCGGGTTGAGCACCGCCATCAGGTTGAGCGCCTGCACCACGTCGGGGCAATTCTGGCACGACAGCGAGAAATAGGTTTCGAAGTGGAAGTCGCCGTCCAGCGCCTCGACCTGCTGGATCAGGTCCTGCGCCGCCTTGGACGGATGGCCACCGACCTGCAGCAGCGCGAGCACCAGCGAGGTGAATTCATGCCCCATCGGCAGACCCGCGAAGCGCACGCCGATGTCGGTGCCGGCGCGGCGGATCATGAAGCTGGGGCGGCGCTTGTCGTCGGCGGTGACGACCGTGATCTGATCCGAGAGCGCAGCAATCTCGTCGATCAATTCGCCCATCTGGCGCGACTTGGCATCGTCGCCCAGGCTCGCGACCAGCTCGATGGGCTGGCGGATGTTGACCAGATAGGCCTTCAACTGCTGCGTCAGATTGGCATCGAGCATGGCGGAAACTCCGGAAATTTTCATCGTATAAAACAAGCGGCCCGGGATGGAGGGAGGTCCACCCCGGGCCGCGATCACCCTGACCCTCGGGGAAGGGCGGGGATGGGTTCGGCGTCCTCGTCCTCCGGCACGGGCCGGAGACGGGGGCGCTCAGTAGCGGATCGTCAGATCTTGCCGACGAGATCGAGGCTGGGGGCGAGCGTCTCTTCACCCTCTTCCCACTTTGCGGGGCAGACTTCGCCCGGATGCGCGGCGATGTACTGCGCGGCCTTGATCTTGCGCAGCAGCTCTGCGGCATTGCGGCCGACGCCTTCCGACGTGACTTCGATCAGCTGGATCACGCCTTCGGGATCGATCACGAACGTGCCGCGATCCGCCAGACCCTGGCCTTCGCGCAGGATCTCGAAATTGTTGCTGATGCTGTGGTTCTGGTCGCCCAGCATGTAATAGTTGATCTTGCCGATCGCGGGCGAGCTGTCGTGCCACGCCTTGTGGCTGAAGTGGGTGTCGGTCGACACGCTGTACACTTCGACGCCCATCTTCTGGAGCGTGGGATAGACGTCGGCGAGGTCTTCGAGCTCGGTCGGGCAGACGAACGTGAAGTCCGCCGGGTAGAAGAAGAATACCGCCCACTTGCCCAGAACGTCCGTGTCGCTGACGCTGACGAACTTGCCTTCCTTATAGGCCTGGGTGGTGAAGGGCTTCAGCTTGCTGCCGATGAGGGCCATGTCTGTCTCCGGTTGAATGGTGTGGGCCGGATATAGGGCGCCCTGCCGCAGTGCAAAATTAATCTGTTTGCACTGCGTGATCGGTTGAGCCGATCAGTGAGCACTTACAGAGAGTTAGTGATCGTGCGCTTGCAAATTTTTCACTTCGCGAGTGCGGAATAAATCGACCATGCGCTGGTGAGGGTCAGCAGCACTCCGACCAGAGCCATCAATTGCCGCGTCGGCACGCGCTTGGCCAGCACGCCGCCCAGCGGCGCCGCAACCAGACCGCCGATGAGGATGCCGAGCGTGTGCACCGTGAAGGCCGACCAGCCGAGCGCGAAGAAGAAGGTGACCGACGCGGTCGCGGTGAGGAAGAATTCCGCGGTGTTGACCGTGCCGATCGTGTGACGCGGCGTCGCGCCCTGGATCAGCAGGTTGCTGGTCACCACCGGCCCCCAGCCGCCGCCACCCGCCGCATCGAGGAAGCCGCCGATCAGCCCGAGCGGCGCGATCACGCGGGGCTTGCGCGGTTCGATCGTCCCCTTCACCGCGCGGAACAGCAGGTAGAGCCCGATGCAGGCGAGGTAGAGCATCACGAACGGCTTGGCGATCGACGCATCGATCGTGCTGAGCAACGTCGCACCCAAAATGGCGCCGATCACGCCGGGAATGACCAGGCGGCGGAACAGCTTCCAGTCGACGTTGCGATGGGCGATGTGACTGATGCCCGAGGCCGCGGTGGTGAAGGTCTCGACCGCGTGGACGCTGGCCGAGGCGACCGCGGGCGGCACGCCCATCACGGTGACGAGCAAGGTCGAATTGATCACCCCGAACGCCATGCCGAGCGCGCCGTCGACCACCTGCGCCGCAAAGCCGATCGCGATGAACGGCAGCACCTGGCTCCAGTCGATGGCGGTGAGGAAATCTGGCATCGGCGGGCGTAACTCCGGGTGAGCCGAAGGGCTCGGGCAGGCACATCGTGCACGGCCGGGGCATCTCCTACAACATAGCTGGAGTTTCGGGCCGCCAAGCTGGGACGGGACGGGCATGGAAATCGTCCGGCGGAGGGATTACATGTCGGCTACTACAAAGGGAAACGACGGATGTTCGGACGGCTGGCCGCCTATCTCGATTCGATCAGGGCGCGCGACCCGGCGCCGCATTCGCGCGCCGAAATCCTGTTGTATCCAGGGGTCTGGGCGCTCGGGCTGCACCGGATCGCGCACCGGCTGTATCGGCGGCGGCTGTTCTTCCTGGCGCGGCTGGTCAATCACATCGCGCGCGCCTGGACCGCCATCGATATCCATCCGGGTGCGACGATCGGGCGCAATTTCTTCATCGACCATGGCTTCGTCGTGATCGGCGAAACCGCGGAGATCGGCGATGACGTCACCATCTATCAATGCGTCACGCTGGGCGGGACCAGTCCCGACAACGGCGTGGCGGGCAAGCGCCACCCTACGCTGGCGGACGGGGTGATCATCGGATCGGGTGCGCAGGTGCTCGGGCCGATCCTGGTCGATCGCCGGGCGCGCGTCGGCGCGAATGCCGTCGTGACCCGCGACGTGCCGGCGGGAGCGGTGATGGTCGGCATCCCGGCGCGCGCCACGATGGTCGAAGGCGGGGCGGCGGTGCCCGCGCGCTTCGTGCCTTATGGTACGCCGTGCAGCGACATGTTCGATCCGGCGACGCAGAAGATGGAGATCATGCGCTGCGAACTGGAATCGATGCGCAAGCGACTTGATGCGCTGCTCGCGGAACAGGCGGAGCCGGAGCGCGACCGCGCCTGATGGGTAGCGTCACGCCCTTCCCGCATCAGGGCAAGCCGACGCAGGTCGGCTTCGAACGCCAGGAACTGAACCGCATCCTCGACCTCTACGGCCGGATGGTCGCCGCCGGCCATTGGAAGGATTATGCGATGGATCTGGGCAAGGACGCCGCGATCTTCGCCGCCTTTCGCCGCGCGGCCGAACGACCCGAGTTCCGCATCGAAAAGCGCCCCGCGCTACGCGGGCGACAGGGGATGTGGGCGCTGATCGGCGAACATGGCGTGGTGCTGAAGCGCGGGCATGAACTGGGCCCGGTGTTGGCGCCGGTCGAGCGGCGGCTGATGAAGCTGGTGGACTGACGGATCCGCCGTCGCCCCGGCATGGAGCCGGGGCAACGGCGAGGCGTCAGGCCATCTGCACCGGTGGCAAGCGGTGACGCAGCGAGGCGGACAGGGCGGTGACCACGGCCCGGCGCATCGGCTGCCAGAATGCCGACAGGCTGAGCAGTGCCGATCCGATCACGAAGGCGGTCAGCGCCGCACCCAGTTCGATCGCGCCGGCGCTGCGGAACAGCGCGTAGAGCGCCGCCAGCACATAGGCCAGTCCCGACACGAGCAACGCCCGCCGGTCCACCGCCAGGGCGATCGCCGCGAAGCCGACGTAGAGCGCCAGTACCACCACGGCCATACCGGCGCCGATGTCGCCGCGAAACACGCCGAGCATCTGGAACACCGAATGCGCGATCATCGGCGCGGCGGCGAGGTGCAGCCAGAAGGCGACATCGGAGCGGCGCGTCTTGCGTTCGGTGTCGCTCATGTCCCAGCGCATCGCCACCGCAAAGACGGCGAGGCCGCCGAGCAGCAACAGCGGCCAGACCGCCTGCTGAATATTCGGGACCGCCGCGACGACGAGCCCGATCGCCGTCGCGACCAGCGCGGCAGCGCCCGCGGCGACGGTGATCGGCACCATGAACCGGCGCCAGTGCAGCCACGCCGCACCCGCCGAACAGAGCCCGACACCCGCGGCGGCCAGCGCACCGGCGCGATCGCCCATGTGCGGCGCGACGGTTTCGATCACCCCGAACAGCGCGCCCGCGACGCCCCCGACGAAGGCGATCAGCAACAGGATGCTGGGCAATGCCATGCGGCGGCGTCCCGTGAAATATTCCGCCAGCGCCCATGCGGCGCCGGCGACCAGAACCCCGCCGAGCGCGTGGGTGACCGACATGCCGATCTGGCCCACCGCGACGAGCAGCAGCACGATCGCGATCGACACGAAGATGTCGTTGAACCCGGTCAGCAGCCGGAAGTGTTCCTCGTCCACCGCCGGCGTCGCGTGGCTTCCCGCTACATATCGACGCAGCGCCTCGGCGGCATCGGGCGTGATCGCCCCCGCCGTCACCGCGCCATCGATGTCGCTTTCGCTGTACATGGCATCCTCCCTGTTGAAGGGCGGAGCGTAACAGGTGTGTGTTACCAGTTCAATACACCGTCTGTCTGCCAGTGCATGACGCCGGCCGGGCGTCGGGACTATCGGTCGGACGCCGTCACCCGCCCTGCAGCAGCTTGCCGATCGTCATTGCCTGTTCGCCACCGCTCTTTGGCACGATCTCGTCCGTGCGGTCGGCGATCGCCTGCCAATGCGCGGCGACGCCCTCGGGCGACAGGTCGTCGCCGCTCAACAGCTTGCCGGTGGTGAGCGTCACATTGGAGGTCTGGAACACGCCGGCGCCGGCGCCGAGGATGACGTTGGTCGGCGCATCCTCGCTGACCAGGAACAGCGCGCCCGGGGCGACCTTTTCGGGTGCGAACGCCTGGAACGCCGCCTCGGGGAACAGGTCTTCGGTCATCCGCGTGCCCGCCGTCGGCGCGATCGTGTTGACGCGGATGTCGTTCTTCGCCCCTTCCAGGTACAGCGTCTTGGTGAGGCCGGCGAGGCCCATCTTGGCCGCGCCGTAATTCGCCTGGCCGAAGTTGCCGAACAGGCCGGTCGACGATGCGGTCATCAACACGCGGCCGTAATTCTGTTCGCGGAATGTGTCCCAGCACGCCTTGGTGGCGAAGGCCGAGCCGATCAGGTGGACGCGGACGACGAATTCGAAGTCGGCGGGGTCCATCTTGGCGAAGGTCTTGTCGCGCAGGACGCCGGCGTTGTTGATGAGGATGTGGACGCCGCCCCAGGCCTCCCTGGCCCTGGCGACCATCTCTTCCATCTGGGCGTAGTCGGCGACGTTGCCGCCGTTCGACATCGCCTCGCCACCCGCTGCGCGGATCTCCTCGACGACCGAGAGCGCCGCGTCCGAATGGCCGGTGCCATCGCGCGATCCGCCCAGATCGTTGACCACCACCCGGGCGCCGCGCCGGGCGAGTTCGAGCGCGTAATGGCGACCGAGGCCGCCGCCGGCGCCGGTGACGATGGCGACGCGATTATCGAAGCGGATAGGGGACATGAAAAAGGCGCTCCTCGTAACGTGGAGCGCCTTTCCCTAAACGGTAAGTGGCATCTGGCAACCGGTCATGCCGGAAGCCACGCGAGGCTTAGCGGCCGCCGCGCTGCATGCACTTGTCGTACTGACCCTTCTTGCAGATCGGGTATTTGGCGAGCGGCGCGGGCGCCGGATAGGCTTCCGAAGGGCTCGGCGCCGGACGGAACGTCACGGTCGCGCCCGGTGCAGGGGTGCCGGTGACCGCAGACCCGCTCGGCGCATAGCCGCCGACGGGATCGCCGGAGCCGGTTGCCATCGGCGCCTGCGGTGCTGCCTGCGGTGCCGCGCCCGCGTCGGTTGCGGGCGGCATCGTATTGTCGGCAGGCGCCGGCATGGCCGTCTGGTCGGCCGTTCCCGCCGGTGCGGTCTGCGTGTCGGTGGGAGCGGGCGTGGTCTGCGCCAGAACGGGGGCGGCGATCAGGGCCGTGGCGGCCAGCAGAATGAGCTTCATCGCGGGGTTCTCCTTTGGAATCTCATGCGTCGAAAAGCGTCAACGCCCCAGCCCAACGTCCCACGGCGGACTTTTCTCCTTCGTTTCGCGCCCGATTCTATCGAAGACTTGCGGCAACTGGTCGCAATGGAGCGCGCGGCACAGGCTAAACCCCGGAATCGAGGGAATAGCCTGCCGACCGGACCGTGCGGATCAGGTCGGGCCGATCGCCTATGTTGATCGCCTTGCGCAGGCGGCGGATATGCACGTCGACGGTCCGGCTTTCGATGTCGCTGTCATGGCCCCACACGGCGTCGAGCAGGCGTTCCCGGCTGAACACCCAGCCCGGATGCTCCAGGAAATGCTTGAGCAGCCGGAATTCGGTCGGGCCGAGCGGCACGACCTCACCCGAGCGGCGGACCTTGTGACCCACCGTATCCATCTCGATGTCGTCATAGGTCAGCGCCTCGCCCGCCAGCGCGGGACGGACGCGGCGCAGCACCGCGCTGACGCGGGCGACGAGTTCGCGGGGGGAAAAGGGTTTGGTGACATAGTCGTCCGCGCCGGTTTCCAGGCCGCGGATGCGGTCTTCCTCCTCGCCGCGCGCCGTCAGCATGATGATCGGCACGTTCTGCGTTTCCGTCATGCGACGCAGGCGGCGGCAGACCTCGATCCCGGAAAGCCCCTCGACCATCCAGTCGAGCAGCACGATGTCGGGTGCCTTCTCCTTGGCGAGCAGCAGCGCCTCTTCCCCGTCGGGGGTATGCGCGACCTCGAAATCCTCGCGCTTGAAGTGATAGATGAGCAGTTCGGCGAGGGCGGCATCGTCCTCGACCAGCAGCATGGATGCGCGTGCCATCAGCTTCTATCCTTGTCGGGGCCGCCGCGGTCGCGGTCGGCCATCTGGGTTCCGGTCGCCGCGAAATAGACCATCTCGGCGACGTTGGTGGCGTGGTCGCCGATCCGTTCGAGGTTCTTGGCGACGAACAGCAGGTGCGCGACCTGGCTGATCGTGCGCGGATTCTCGACCATGTAGGTGACCAGGGTACGAAAGATGCTGTCGTAGAAATCGTCCAGCGCGGCGTCGCTTTCGACGACGCGGACCGCGGCTTCGGCATCGCGCGCGGCAAAGGCGTCGAGCGCGTGGCGGACCATGTCGCTCGCCATCCGCGCCATCGACGGGAGCAGCGAAAGCGGTTCGATCCGGTGTCCGCCGCCTTCGCTGCCGCCCTCGATCATCGGCACGCGCTTGGCGATGTTCTTGGCGTAATCGCCGATGCGTTCGACCACCGCGGCGATCTTGAGCGCGGCGACCACCTCGCGCAGGTCCACCGCCATCGGCGCACGCAGCGCGATGATGCGGACGGCGAGCCGTTCCACCTCCGCCTCGATCGCGTCGATCGCCTTGTCGTCGGCGCGCACCCGCGCGGCGAGTTGCGGATCGGGCCGGGCGAGCGCCTGCATCGCCAGGCCGATCGCATCCTCGGCAAGCCCGCCCATCTGCGAGATCATCCCCCGCAGCTGGCCGATGTCGGCGTCGAACGCCTTGACCGTGTGATCCACCATCAGCCGTATCGTCCCGTGATATAATCGCGGGTGCGTTCTTCCCGCGGATTGGTGAAAATGTCGCTGGTCGCGCCGAATTCGACGAGCCTGCCGAGGTGGAAGAAGGCGGTCTGCTGCGACACGCGCGCCGCCTGCTGCATGTTGTGCGTGACGATGACGATCGCGTAGCGGCCCTTCAGTTCGTGGATCAGTTCCTCGATCTTGGCGGTCGCGATCGGATCGAGCGCGCTGCACGGTTCGTCCATCAGGATCACCTCCGGGTCGACCGCGATGGCCCGCGCGATGCACAGCCGCTGCTGCTGCCCACCCGACAGCGCGGTGCCGCTGTCGGTAAGCCGATCCTTCACCTCGTCCCACAAACCGGCGCGGCGCAGCGACTGTTCGACCATCGCGTCGAGATCGGCGCGTGCCGTCGCCAGGCCGTGGATGCGCGGGCCGTAGGCGACGTTCTCGTAGATCGACTTGGGGAAGGGATTGGGCTTCTGGAACACCATGCCGACGCGCGCGCGCAGCTGCACGACGTCCATCGACGGCGCGTAGATGTCCTCGCCATCGAGCAGGATCTCGCCCGACACGCGCGCCGAGGCGACGGTGTCGTTCATGCGGTTGAGCGTGCGCAGAAAGGTCGATTTGCCGCAGCCCGACGGGCCGATGAAGGCGAGCACATTGTCGCGGTCGACGTCGATCGACACGGTGTCGATCGCCTGGTTGGCGCCGTAGAAGACGCTGACCTCGCGGGCCGAGATCTTGGCGGAAGGATTGTGGATCACCAGCGGGTCTCGAAACGGTTGCGAAGGTAGATGGCGAGGCCGTTCATCGCGAGCAGGAACACGAGCAGCACGATGATCGCCGCGGAAGTCTTTTCGACGAAGCCGCGATCGATGTCGTCGGACCACAGGAAGATCTGCACGGGCAGGACCGTCGCGGGATCGACCAGTCGCGACGGTGGCGCGGCGATGAACGCGCGCATGCCGATCATCAGCAGCGGCGCGGTTTCGCCCAGCGCCCGCGCCATGCCGATGATCGTGCCGGTCAGTATGCCGGGCAGCGCGAGCGGCAGGACATGGTCGAACACCACCTGCACCGGCGATGCTCCGACGGCGAGCGCGGCGTCGCGGATCGACGGCGGCACCGCCTTGATCGCGTTGCGCCCGGCGATGACGATCACCGGCATGGTCATCAGCGCGAGCGTGAGGCCGCCGACCAGCGGGGCGGAGCGCGGCAGGTGCAGGGTGCCGAGGAAGACCGCGAGGCCGAGCAGGCCGAAGATGATCGACGGCACCGCGGCGAGGTTGTTGATCGACACTTCGATCACGTCGGTCCAGCGGTTCCGCGGCGCATATTCCTCGAGATAGAGCGCCGCCAGCACGCCGATCGGGAAGGCGAGGGCGATCGTGACCAGCATGGTGAGCAACGATCCCTTCAACGCGCCCCAGATGCCGACGCGGGTGGGATCGGTCGAATCGGCGGCGGCGAGGAAGCCGAGGTTCCAGCCGGTGCTCAGCGCGCCGCGGGCGGTCAGTCGCGCCACGATCGCCTCTGCCGCGGGCGTGCCGTCGTGCTTTGCGGCGACGTCGATCGCGCTGTCGACCGGCACGTCGATCGTCGTGCGGCTTTGGAGCAGCGCCGGGTTCCGCTCGATCGCGTCGCGCACCACCAGCCAGGCACCGTCGGACAACAGGTCCGCGCCCTGCGCGCCGAACGCGCGGGTCGCGGCGGCATCGACCGTGCCCTCCAGCCCCGCACCGGCGAGCGCCAGATCCGCGCCGCGCCCGCTCAATTGTGCCGGCGTCACCGCCAGTCGCGCCGCCGCGAGGTCGATCGGCAATGCCACGCGGGTCTGGCGAAAGCCGCTCGCGCCCTGCCAGAGCATGCTTGCCAGCAGGAACATCAGAAACCCGGCGGACAACCAAACCGCGGCGAGGCCGAGCAGCCGGAACCGCCGTTCCGCCGCATAGCGCCGCCGGGTACGCCGCTGGACGGCCGCCGCCTTCCAGTCGGTGGGGAGGCGTGACGGCTCAGTCATAGGCTTCGCGATAGCGTTTGACGACGCTCAGCGCGACGACGTTGAGCGCCAGCGTGATGACGAACAGCGTGAGGCCCAGCGCGAAGGCGGCGAGCGTCTTGGCACTGTCGAACTCCGCCTCGCCGGTCAGCAGATCGACGATCTGCTTGGTGACGGTGGTGGTGCTGGCGAACGGGTTGGCGGTGAGCGTCGCCACGCCGCTGGCCGCCATGACGACGATCATCGTCTCGCCGATCGCGCGGCTGACCGCCAGCAGGATGCCGCCGACGACGCCCGGCAGGGCGGCGGGCAGGATCACCTTGCGGATCGTTTCGGACTGGGTCGCCCCCATCGCCAGACTGCCGTCGCGCATCGATGCAGGCACGGCGGCAATCGAATCGTCCGCCATCGACGAGACGAACGGGATGATCATGATGCCCATCACCGCGCCCGCCGCCAGCGCGCTTTCCGACGAGGCGTTGGCGATGCCGACCGCCAGCCCCAGTTCGCGCACCGCCGGTGCGACCGTCAGCGCGGCGAAATAGCCGTAGACGACGGTCGGCACGCCGGCGAGCATCTCCAGCACCGGCTTCATCCAGCGGCGGGTGGTGGCATGGGCATATTGCGTCAGGTAGATCGCGCTCATCAGTCCGAACGGGATCGCCACCGCCATCGCGATCACCGCGCCGATGAAGAACGTGCCCCAGAACAGCGGCACGGCCCCCAGCGAGGCGCCGGGATCGCGCGCATCGATCACCTGCGGGCTCCAATGCGTGCCGAACAGGAATTCGCCGATCGGCACGATACGGAAGAAGCGCGCCGATTCGTAAAGCAGCGAGGCGACGATGCCGATGGTGGTCAGGATCGCGATCAGCGATGCCGCGAGCAGCAGCAGCATGACGATCCGCTCCACCTGCGTCCGGGCGCCGAAGTCGGGCCTCACCCGCGTGAACGCGAACCCGCCGCCGGCGAAGGCGAGCAGCAGCGCGACTGCGGTCGCGATCCAGTCGTACCGGATTTGCGCCGCGGCATAGGCCGGAGCGAGTCGCACGGACAGGTCGTGGAAGGCGCCGTGGCTTCGGCCCGCGGCAAGCGCGCGCGCTTCGGACAGGATCGATGCGCGCTCGAACCCGGCGGGCGGCAGTGCGGCGGCGGCGGGGGTGGCGATCACCGCATCGGTGACCAGCGCGGGCGAGGTAAGGCTCCACACCGCCAGGAACAGCAAGGCCGGCACCAATGCGCAGATCGCGACGAAATAGCCGTAGTGGACCGGCAGCGCCGTGAACCGCGCGACCCCGGGCTTGCGGAACGTCGCCGCCCGCATCCGCGCGACGAGCCAGCCGATCAGCGCCAGGCCGAACACGACGAGGACGAGTGCGAGGGCGCTCATCGTCCGGCCGATCCCGGTTCGACATACGGGGTGACGCGCCGATCGTGCTGGCGCAAACGGGAAACGTTGAGCGTCACGCGCCCAGCTCCGCCGGGTCGAGCGGCGTCTGGTTCGCCACGACGGCCGCCGCCTTCGCCCGCACGGCATCGGGCGCTGCGATCAGCCCGCGGCGGACCAGCGGCCCCTGCGGCCCCCAGGCGCCGGCGTAGAGCTTCAGGAACGCCGCCAGGCCGGGGATCGCCCGTAGATGCGCGATCTTGACGTAGACGTACAGCGGGCGCGACCCGGGATAGGCGCCGGCGGCGATCGTCGCATAGGTCGGCCGCACGCCGTCGATCGCGACGCCGTTCACGCTGCCGGCATTCTGTTCGAGATAGCTGTAGCCGAACACGCCGATCGCATCCGGATTGGCCGCGAGTTTCTGCACGATCAGATTGTCGTTCTCGCCCGCGTCGACATAGGCGCCGTCTTCGCGCACCCGCGTGCACAGCGCCTTGTGCGCGTCGGCGTCCAGCGTCCGGGCGCGCGGATCGACCGCTTCGCAGCCGCGGGTCAGGATCAGTTCCGCCAGCGCATCGCGCGTCCCGCTGGTCGCCGGCGGGCCATAGACCTGGATCGGCGTCGGCGGGAGCGCCGGGTTCACGTCGCGCCACACCCGCGCCGTGTTGCGCCGGCCGAGCGGGTTCGCCGCCAGCGCGCGATACAGGTCGGCAGGCGTCAACGTCATGCCGGGACCGTTCTTGGCTTCGGCGAAGGCGATGCCGTCGATGCCGACCTGCACCTCCATGATCGGGCCGACGCCGTTCGCCTGGCAGGCGGCATATTCGCCACGCTTCATCCGACGGGATGCATCCTCGATATCGGGATGACCCGCGCCGACGCCCGCGCAGAACAGCTTCATGCCCGCGCCCGTGCCGGTCGATTCGATCACCGGCGCCTTGGCATCCGGATTGTTCGCGACGAAGGTTTCGGCGACCAATGTCGTAAAGGGATAGACCGTCGACGATCCGACCGCGGTGATCTGGTCGCGAGAGCCGCCACCACCGCCGTTCGCCTGGTCCTGGCATCCCGCGAGGCACACCCCCAGGACGAGTAGTAGAACGCGCATCGGATCCCCGCGGGCGACTCGGCGTCGCCACGCCCCGCCTGTGTGACGGTTCCATTACCCTTTGATGACAGCGCTCCCGGCAACCGGTCCGGCGATGACATCCGCAGGGGGGATCGCGACCGTCACCGTCGTGCCGACACCCACCTTGCTCGCAATGTCGAGCCGCCCCCGATGCCGCTCGACGATATGTTTGACGATGGCGAGGCCCAGCCCGGTGCCGCCGACGCTGCGGCTGCGCCCGGCATCGACACGGTAGAAACGTTCGGTCAGCCTGGGGATATGCTGGGGCGCGATGCCTTCGCCCTCGTCGGTCACCGCGACCCGCAACAGCCCCGAGCGGTCCAGGCCGAGATGCACCGTGACCGGTGTGCCCGGCCGCCCGTATTTCATCGCATTGCCGATCAGATTGTGCAGCAGCTGCGACAATTGCGCTTCGTCGCCGATCACGTCGGGCAGCTCGCCGTCGATCGTCACCCCGACGTCGGCCGCGCGGGCACTGTCCGCCGCCTCGATCTCGGCCACGACATCCTCGAGCAGTTCGGCGAGGGCGAGCCGGTCGCCCGGCAGCCGGTATTTCTCGGCCTCGATCCGGCTGAGGGAAATGAGGTCCTCGACCAGCCGCTGCATCCGTCTCGCCTCGGCGAACATCACGTCGAGGAAGCGCCTGCGCAGACCGGGATCCTCGCCCGCCTCTTCGTTCAAGGTTTCGATGAAGCCGAGGATCGAGGCGAGCGGCGTCCGTAATTCGTGACTGGCGTTGGCGACGAAATCGACGCGCATCTTTTCCGCTGCGTAATTGCCGCTCTGATCGACCAGATGGACGATCCGCGCGCCGTCCTGCGTCTCGCCGGTCCGCATTTCCCAGCGCTGATCCGCGGTGCCGAGCCCGACCAGCTCCACCGGGCGTCCCGGCAGCGGACCGGCCGAAGTCAGCCGATCGGCGGCGGCGGGATGGCGGATCGCGACGCGCACATCCTCACCGACGATGTGCCGTCCGAGCAGGGCTTTCGCGGCGGCGTTGGCGCAGCTGACGATGCCGGCGCGTACCAGCAGCACCGGTTCCGCGATGACGTCGAGCACGTCACCGAGCAGCACGTTCTCGTCCGGGCCGCTGTGTCCCGCGGCCGCCGCACCTTCGTCGCCGCGCCCCATCGCCGCCAGCGCCGCCGCGACGGCGCCGACCAGGGCGACCGCGGCACCGTCGACGCGGCCATCGACCGCAGCGACGCCGATCGCCGCGCCGAGTGCGATCCCTAGCGGGCCGCTGAGCCGTCGAGCGAATCGGGGTATCATGGCGCTTGGCTAGCCCAAGTTAGCGGCGGCGGGCAGGGGGGACGCTCATCCGGCGGTTGCCGCGACAGCCGACCGGCCGGCGAGTCCCACAACGAAACGCGGCAACTGCTTGCCACCGCTTAGCGAATATGAAAGGCAGAACCCGCTAGCAGGGGTGCCATGAGCGACGAACCGCCGATCGACGGCCAACACCAGACCGATGGCGGCGGCGCCACCGGCCCGACCGCGAGCGGCGATGATGCGGGTGTCGCCAGCCGTCGCCGCGTGCTGATGCTCGGCGCGGTCACCGCGGGGGCGGTCGTGTCGATCCGCCCGGCGCTGGCGCAGACCGCAGGCTCCGTGATGAATTGCGAGATCCCCGTTCCGGATATGGGCCGCGCGGGCAGCTTCATCGATCCCGCCGGCAATGTCGTTCCGTCGGGCACCAAGGGCGCATTTCCGCCGCCAGGACGGGCGTTCAAGGGCGAGGAGGTCAAGCGCGCGCTCGCCGGCACCCAGCTGCCCGGCACGACCTATGACAGCAATCGCGCCTATGTCAGCTATATCCGCCGCTTGCAGCGCGGCCAGGGCGGCTTCACCTGCTTCGCCTCGTTGCAGATGCCGCGCGGCTGACCGCTTGCGTTACCGCGCTCCGCCGCCCGAGGCGCTGCTGACCGCCGATCTCGACGCCTTCACCGCGACGTTCCACCGCCCGTCGGGGATCACGCACCTGCTCGCCAGCCCCGCGCCCGAAATCCTCGCGGCACTTGCCGATGCTCCGCTCGATCTGGATGCGTTGCTGGCGCGCCTGTCCGCCGACTATGACATGGCCGACGCCGATCGCGCCGCGCTGGCCGCGCGGCTCGACGAACTGTGCGTCGCGGGGTTGGTCGAGGCGGCATGAAACACGTCTTTTCGGTGCGGATCGGCCCGGTCGGCTTCCGGGTCGGCAGCGACTGGCGCGAGCCGATCGCGCAGCTGCGCGAGCTGTATCGCTATTACCCCGCGCCCAATCTGCCGGATTTCAACGTCCGGCTGGAGGCGACGCGCCCATGGCGGCGATGGATCCGGCCATCGGTACGGATCGCCGGCGACTATACCTTGCCCGAAGCCGCGCCGCTGCCGCTGGCGCAGGGGCTGCTCGCCGCCGAGATGGCGATGAACCTGCAACTGGCGCTGGGCGGGCGGCGCTACCTGCTGCTCCACGCCTCCTGCGTCGAGCGGGACGGCCGCGCAGTGCTGATGACCGGGGAATCGGGTGCGGGCAAATCGACGCTCGCGACCCTGTTGGCGGCCCGCGGCTGGCGGTTCATGGGCGACGAATTTGCGTTGATCGATCCCGAAACCGGCCTCGTCCACGCCTTCCCGCGCCTGATCAGCCTGAAGAACGCCGCGATCGCCGCCGCGGTCGCCGCGCGTCCGGACGCCAAGCTCGGCCCGCTGCTCGCCGACACGCCCAAGGGCGACATCCGCCACATGGTGCCGGATGCGCTGGCGGTCGGGGCGATGGACGAGCCAGCGGTGCCCGCGCTGCTGCTCTATCCGCGGTTCGGTTTCGCCGCCGAAACCCGCAGCGTGCCGCCCAGCGAATCGTTCGTGCGGCTGACGCAGGCGTCGACCAATTACGTCGCGATGGCAGAGGCGGGGTTTGGCGCGTTGACGCAGCTGGTACGCCACACGCCGGCGCATGCGATCGACTATCCCGATGGCGCATCGGCGATCGATCAGGTGGAGGCACTGTGGCGGACGCTCTGATCCTGGCGCGCGCACTGGCCGATCCGCAGAGCCTCGCGCTCGACACGGACTGGACCGGGCTGATCACCACCGCGCGGGCGGAGCAACTGCTGGGGACGCTTGCCTATCGGCTGGACGGGCTGCCGCTTCCCGAGGATGTCGCGCTGCTGCTCGCCGATGCGCGCGCGTCGGCCGAAAGCGGACGCCGCGCGGCGCTGTGGGAGGCGGAGATGGCGCGGCGGGCGCTTGCCCCGCTCGCCTGCGCCGTCGTCCTGCTGAAGGGCACCGCCTTCGTCGCCGCGGGGCTGTTGGCGGGACGCGGCCGGTCGATCGGCGATCTCGACATTCTGGTGCCGCGCGCGTCGCTCGATGCGGTCGAGGCGGCGTTGCTCGCGGCGGGCTGGGAGTGGGTGAAGCCGGACCCGTATGACGACGATTATTATCGTCGCTGGATGCACGAGCTGCCGCCGCTGATCCACCGCGAGCGCGACCGGATGATCGACGTGCACCACACGATCCTGCCGCTGACCGCGCGGATCACGCCCGACGCCGCGGCGCTGGTGGCCGGCGCGCAGCCGCTCGGCAACGGCCTGTCGGTGCTGTCGCCCCCGGACATGATCGTCCATGCGGCGGCGCATCTGTTCGCGGACGGCGATCTCGCCGGTGGTCTGCGCAACCTGTGGGACATCCATTGCCTGGTCGTGGACCAGGGGATCGACGGTCTTGACGAACAGGCGCTTCGTCACGGCCTCGGCAGTCAGGTCGCGCGGGCGCTGCGCCTGTGCCATCGCCTGTTCGCGACGCCGGTGCCGCCCCAATTCCACCGCTTGCGCGGCGCAGACGCCTTCTACCTTCGCCGACTGCTGGCGCGGGACGATTGGGGGCGGCCGACCCGGCCGCTGACCCGGCTCGCCTTCTACGTCCGCTCGCACTGGCTACGCATGCCGCCGGCCATGCTGGCGCGGCACCTGTGGACGAAATGGCGGCGATAGGCGGCTGCCGTCCGCCCCGCGCGGCATAGGCCGTTTCAGCCCGGTGTTGCGCCCACTGCCCGCGATCAGCCGGCCAGCCGCTCCAGCGTGGGGACCAGCGCGTCATAACCGTCGATCACGGCGTCCGCGCCCAGTTCCTCGACCGGCTGCATCAGGAACCCGAACGAACATGCCACCGTCGGCAGGCCCGCGGCCTTGCCCGCTTCGATGTCGAAGAGCGAATCGCCGACGAATGCCGCCGTCCCGCCGCCGCATCGCGCCACCATCTCGTAGATCGGCTTCGGCGAAGGTTTCGCATTGCCGGGACCCATCGTGTCGCCGCCGATGATACAGTCGAACCGCCGCGTCAGGTCGAGCTCGCCCAGCACCTTGCGGGCCAGCCCTTCCAGCTTGTTGGTCACCACCGCCAGCCGCGCCCCCCGACCCGCCAGCGCGTCCAGCGCGTCGAGCATGCCCGGATAGGGCCGCGTCAGCACCGCGATATGCGCCTCGTAATATTCGAGCAGCCGCCGCAGCAGCAGGTCGAGGGTCGCATCGTCGCAGCCGCCGGTCGCCGCCATCCCCTGCGCCAGCATGTGCCGGGCGCCGCCGCCGATCATCGGCCGCACCTGTTCCACGGGCAGCGGTGCGCGGTCGACGGAGGCGAGGGCGTGGTTCACCGCCGCCGCCAGATCGCCGCTCGTGTCGAGCAGCGTGCCGTCCAGATCGAACCCGACGATGTCGAACGGAGAACCCGCAGATGAATTTGACGTCATATCGACCGCGCGTGACGGGTCGCTATGGAAATGGCAAGTCTTCCGTGGCAGGCGCCATCGCCATGACCACAGCACTCGCCGTCATCATTCTCGCCGCTGGCAAAGGCACGCGGATGAAGTCCGACCTGCACAAGGTCCTGCACCCCATCGCCGGACGACCGATGCTGCTCCATCTGGTCGATGCCACCGCCGCATTGTCGCCCGAGCGTGTCGTTGTCGTGACCGGTGCCGGCCGCGAACAGGTCGAGGCCGCGGTCGCGCCGCTCGGCATCCACACCGCCTTGCAGGCCGAACAGCTCGGCACCGGCCATGCGGTGCTTCAGGCGCAGGAGGCGCTGGCGGGCTTCGAGGGCGACGTGCTGATCCTGTACGGCGACGTGCCGCTCGTCTCGACGGCGACGATGCAGCGCATGGTGGACGCGCTGCACGCGGAGCCCGCGCCCGCGGCGGTCGTGCTCGGCTTCCGTCCTGCCGACGCCGGCGCCTATGGCCGCGTCATCGCCGGTCCCGACGGTCGCATCGCCCGCATGGTCGAGTTCAAGGACGCGAGTGCGGACGAGCGGGCCGAGACGCTGTGCAATTCCGGTCTGATGGCGGTGCGTTCGGGCGACCTGTGGCGCCTGCTCGCGCGGGTCGGCAACGACAATGCTGCCGGGGAATATTACCTGCCCGACATCGTCATGCTGGCGGGCGGCGAGGGCGGTTTCGCTCAGGCGATCGAGACGGACGCGCACGAGGTCGCCGGCGTCAACAGCCGCGCCGAACTCGCGATGGTCGAGGCCGACTGGCAGGCGAAGCGTCGCGCGCGGGCGATGGCGGACGGCGCGACGCTGATCGCGCCGGAAACAATATGGTTCGCGCACGATACGCAGGTCGGCCGCGACGTGGTCATCGCGCCGAACGTCGTGTTCGGCCCCGGGGTCACCGTCGCCGATCACGCCGTCATCCACGCGTTCAGCCATATCGAAGGCGCGACGATCGGCGCGCACGCCGAAGTCGGCCCCTATGCCCGCCTGCGACCGGGCGCGGTCCTCGGCGCCAAGTCGAAGGTCGGCAACTTCGTCGAGCTGAAGAAGGCGACGCTGGGCGAGGGCGCGAAGGTCAACCATCTGTCCTATGTCGGGGACGCCGAAGTCGGCGCGACCGCCAATATCGGCGCCGGGACGATCACCTGCAATTACGACGGTTTCTTCAAATACCGGACGGTGATCGGAGCGGGCGCGTTCATCGGCTCCAACTCCGCGCTCGTCGCGCCGGTGTCGGTGGGCGAGGGGGCGATCGTCGCCGCCGGATCGGTGCTGACACAGGACGTCGAGGCGGGGGCGCTGGCGCTCGTCCGCCCGCCTCAGGTCGCCAAGCCGGGCTGGGCGACGCGCTTCCGCGCGATGATGCAGGCCAGGAAGGCCGGCAAGTCATAGCGTTCCGGTCCGGTGATCGGCTATACGCCGTCATCCTGACTGCATGCACTTTCCGGGCATTCGGCCAAGCCGGCCGAACGTCCGCATTTCATATCCTGTAGAGGCAGACCGATCCTATGTGTGGTATCGTTGGAATTGTCGGCACGGACGACGTTGCGGAGCGGCTGCTCGACGGTCTCAGGCGCCTGGAATATCGCGGCTATGATTCGGCCGGCATCGCCACCGACCATGACGGCGGTATCGAACGGCGGCGTGCCAGCGGCAAGCTGGTCAACCTCGCCCGCGAACTCGCCGCCTCGCCGCTGCCCGGCAAGACCGGGATCGCGCACACCCGCTGGGCGACGCACGGCGGCCCGACGACGAACAACGCCCACCCGCATGCGACCGACGAGGTCGCGGTGGTCCACAACGGCATCATCGAGAACTTCAAGCCGCTGCGCGATGAACTGATCGCCCGTGGCCGCGTCTTCACCAGCGAAACCGACACCGAAGTCGTCGCGCATCTGATCAGCGAAAAGGTCGAGGCGGGGATCGAGCCGTCCGCGGCGGTGCGCGAGGTGCTGCCGCGCCTGCACGGCGCGTTCGCGCTCGCCATCCTGTTCCGCAAGCATCCCGAACTGCTGATCGGCGCCCGCCTGGGTTCGCCGCTGGTCGTTGGCCATGGTGACGGCGAAACCTACCTCGGCTCGGATGCGCTCGCGCTCGCGCCGCTGACCCAGCGCATTGCCTATCTGGACGAGGGCGACTGGGTCGTCTGCACCAAGGACGGCGCGCAGGTCTACGATCGCGACAACCATCCCGTCGAGCGGCCGATCACCATTTCGGGCGTCACCGGCGAACTGATCAGCAAGGGCAATCACCGCCACTATATGCTGAAGGAGATCTACGAACAGCCGATCGTCGTCGCGCAGACGCTGCGGTCGTACCTGCAGCGGATGGAAGAGCGGGTGACGCTGCCCATCCCCGAATTCGATCTGTCGTCGATCAAGCGCGTCACCATCGTCGCCTGCGGCACCAGCTTCTACGCGGGCATGGTGGCGAAATACTGGTTCGAGCAATTCGCGCGCGTGCCGGTCGACCTCGATGTCGCGTCCGAATTCCGCTACCGTGCGCCGGTGATGGAGCCGGGCGGCCTCGCGCTCTTCATCAGCCAGTCGGGCGAGACCGCCGACACCCTGGCGGCGCTTCGTCATGCCCGGTCCGAGGCGCAGACGATCGCGGTCGTCGTCAACGTGCCGACCAGCAGCATGGCGCGCGAGGCGGACCTGTTGCTGCCGACGCATGCCGGCCCGGAGATCGGCGTCGCCAGCACCAAGGCCTTCACCTGCCAGCTCGCGGTGCTCGCCGCGCTTGCCGCCAACCTCGCGCGGGCCAAGGGCAAGCTGAAGGACGGCGAGGAGCGCGAGATCGTGCGTCATCTCGCCGAGGCGCCCGCCGCACTCAACGGCGCGCTCGCCTATGACGAGGCGATCGAAGCGATGGCCGGCGCCGTCGCCAGTGCGCGTGACGTCCTGTACCTCGGCCGCGGCACCGATTACCCGCTGGCCCTCGAGGGCGCGCTGAAGCTCAAGGAGATCAGCTACATCCACGCCGAAGGCTATGCCGCAGGCGAGATGAAGCACGGGCCGATCGCGCTGATCGACGAGCATGTCCCCGTGATCGTCATCGCGCCATCCGGCCCGCTGTTCGACAAGACGGTCAGCAACATGCAGGAAGTCCAGGCCCGCGGCGGCAAGGTGATCCTGATCAGCGATTACGACGGCATCCAGGCGGCGGGCGAAGGCTGTATCGCCACGATCACGATGCCCAAGGTCCACCCGTTGATCGCGCCGCTGGTCTATGCAGTGCCGGTGCAGCTGCTGGCCTATCACGTCGCCGTCGCGAAGGGGACGGACGTCGACCAGCCGCGCAACCTCGCCAAGTCGGTGACGGTGGAATAACCACGCCGCGGGCCATCGCCGTCGCCGGTTGCGGACCGGCGGGCCTCGCCGCGGCCTTGCTGCTGGCGCGCGACGGGCATCGCGTCACCATCTTCGAACGGTTCGACGCGCCCGCGCCGATCGGTTCGGGGCTGATGATCCAGCCGACCGGTCTCGCCGTGCTGCGCGCGCTGGGCCTGGATCGGACGCTCGTCGCGCGCAGTGCGCAAATCGATCGGTTGTTCGGGCAGGCGAACGGCCGGACCGTCCTCGACGTCAGCTATGCGACGCTGCGCCGAACGGGCCTGTGCGGCTATGGCGTGCATCGCGCAACATTGTTCGCGGTGCTGCACGATGCCGTCGCCGCGGCGGGGATCCCGATCGAAACCGGGCGAGCGGTGGCCGGAAGCGACACCACGAGCGGCGGCGGCCGCCGACTCGTCTTCGCCGATGGTACGCGATCGGTCGCGTTCGACCTGATCGTCGATGCGCTCGGCACGCGCACGCCGCTGGCGCCGCCGTGCGGGCGGGCGCTGCGCTACGGCGCGCTCTGGGCGACCTTGCACGCGGACGACGGCTTTGCCGGCAACGCGCTTGAGCAACGCTACCGCCGGGCAAGCATGATGGCGGGCGTCCTGCCGATCGGCCGCTCGCCGGGCGTGCGGCACGACCAGGCGGCATTCTTCTGGTCGATCCGCGCGGACCGCGTCGCCGCCTGGCAGGATGCGGGGCTCGAGGCATGGAAGGACGAGGTGCGACGGCTGTGGCCTGCCACCGCACCGCTGCTCGACCAGATCGGGCATGCCGATCAGCTGACCTTCGCCCGTTACGCGCACCGGACACTGGCCCGACCCACGGCACCGGCGATGATCCACATCGGCGACGCATGGCATTCCGCCAGCCCGCAACTGGGGCAGGGCGCGAACATGGCGCTGCTCGACGCCTTTGCCCTGGCCAAGGGGCTGCGCGATGCTCCCGACATCGCCGGCGGGATCGCCGCCGCGGTGACCATGCGCAGCCGTCACGTCCGCCTCTACCAGGCGCTCACCGCGCTGTTCACGCCGGTCTATCAGTCGGACAGCCGCAGCTTGCCGTTCGTACGGGACCGGCTGGTCGGTCCGCTTTCCGGAACATGGCCTGCGAACCGCATCCAGGCGCTGATGGTCGGCGGCCTGATCGGATCGCCGCTGGCGCCGCTCGGCCTCGCCTCCGCCCCCGTTCTGATCTAATCGCTTTCGCCGAGGAGAAACGATCGTGGTGAGCTTACCCCCGCTGGTTGCCGGCATCGAACTCGGCGGAACCAAGATCGTCTGTCTGCTGGCGCGCGGGCCGGACGCAATCGAGGATCGCGTCCAGTTTCCGACCACGCGCCCCGACGAAACGCTCGCGCTCATCGAACGCACGCTCGACGGCTGGGGTCGGTTCGATGCCCTTGGGATCGGCAGCTTCGGGCCGATCTCCATCGATCGCGGCGCTGCCGACTACGGGCATATCACCAAGACGCCCAAGCCGCATTGGGCAGGCACCGACGTCGCCAAACGCCTCGCCGCCCGGTACGCCGTGCCCACCGGCTTCCACACCGACGTCGTCGGTGCGGCGCTGGCGGAGGCACGCTGGGGCGCTGCGCGGGGGCTCCCCGACGTGGCCTATGTGACCGTCGGCACCGGCATCGGCGTCGGCCTGATCGCCGGCGGGCTGCCGGTCGACGGGCTGACGCACAGCGAGTTCGGCCATATCCGCCCGGATCGGCTGCCCGGCGACGACTGGCTGGGGCTCTGCCCCTTTCATGGCAGCTGCCTTGAGGGGCTCGCCGCCGGCCCGGCGATCGGTGCCCGCGCCGGTCGCAAGGGCGAGGAGATCGCCGCGGACGATCCGGTGTGGGAGCCGGTCGCCCATGTCCTGGGACAGCTTTGCCACACCCTCGTCCTCACCGGGGTGCCGCGGCGCATCGTGATGGGCGGCGGCGTCATGGTCGGCAACGATCATCTCTTCGCCCGCGTTCGTGCCGCGATGGTCAGAAGCCTCGCCGGATACATCGCCTTGCCGGAGGTCGCCGAGCCCGCCTTCGTCGTCCCGCCGGCGCTCGGCGGCAATGCCGGCCCGCTCGGCGCGATCGTGCTGGGCGCCCAGGCGTGGGAACAGCACCAGCAATCGTTCACTGCCTTTTAACCGTACCTGCTTACCCCCTCGTCAACCATACGAGGGAAGTTCGCACCCATGACTGCCGCCGGACCGAAGCGCCTTTTGATCGTCGACGACGAACCGGCGATGCACGACAGCTACACCCGCAGCTTCGCCGACCAGCGCGGCGCAGACGCCGATGCGCTGGGTGCGATGGCGTCCGAACTGTTCGGCGACGATGTGCCCGAACCGACCGATGCCCCCGAAGCGTTCGACCTGACGCATTGCCAGCAGGGCCTCGACGCCGTCGCCGCCGTCGAAGCCGCGATCGCCGCCGGTACGCCCTATGCCGTCGCCTTCATCGACATCCGCATGCCGCCCGGCATCGACGGGCGCGAGACCGCGCGCCGCATCCGCGCGCTCGATCCCGAGATCAACCTGTGCATCGTCACCGGCTTCTCCGACTTTTCCCCGATCGAGATCAGCAAGGTCGCCGGCCCGGCGGACAAGATCTTCTATATCGCCAAGCCCTTCGAAGTGGCCGAGATCGTCCAGACCGCCACCGCGCTGGCGCATCGCTGGGAAAACGACCGGGCCCTTGCCGCCGCCCGCGCGCAGCTCGCCGCGCAGGTCGTCCAGCTCGAGGAGCAGGGCGCAGAACTCGCCGCGAACGAAAGCCGCGCCATCCACATGGCGACGCACGATTCGCTGACCGATGCGCCCAACCGGCTCGCCTTCCTGCGCGCGCTCGCCGATCGTGCCAAGCGTCCCGGCCTGTTCGCGACCGCGATGTTCGATCTCGACCGGTTCAAGACCGTCAACGACACGCTCGGTCACCTCGCCGGCGACGCGCTGCTGCGCGGCGTCTGCGACATCCTCAACATCCACGCGCCGGAAGGCGCCGTCATCGCGCGGCTCGGCGGCGACGAATTCGGTGCGCTGTTCGACACGCCCGGCGAAGAGGCGGCGGTGATGGCGTGCGACCGGATCGTCGCGGCCTGCGCCGGTACGCACCAGGTGTTCGGCAATTCCGTTCAGAGCGGCGCGTCCGCCGGCGTCGTGGTCGTCGAGGGATCGGGATGCGATCCGATCGACGCGCTGCGCCGCGCCGACCTGGCGCTCAACGATGCCAAGCGCGCCGGTCGGGGGGTCACCCGCCTGTTCGACGAAAGCATGGACGAAGGCATCCGCTTCCGCCGCCGCATCGAACAGGGCCTCGCCCAGGCGATCGGCAAGGGCGAACTGAGCCTCGTCTATCAACCGATCGTCAGCCGCGAGGCGCTGGAGGTGATCGGCTTCGAGGCGCTGGTGCGCTGGAACACGCAGGAATACGGCCCGATCAGCCCGGCGACCTTCATCCCGATCGCCGAGGAATCGAACGTCATCCATGAACTGGGCGACTGGATCCTCGACCAGGCGCTGCAAGTGGTGAAGCGATTTCCGGGCCAATATGTCTCGGTCAACTTCAGCCCGCGCCAGTTCCGCCGCAGCAACTTCGTCGGCCACATCATGGAAAGCGTCCAGCGTGCCGGCGTGCTGCCGGGCCGCGTCCAGATCGAGATCACCGAAACGGCTATCTTCGACGACGCCGAACGCGCCGCCGAAACGCTGTACAAGCTGCGCCAGATGGGCTTCCGCATCAGCCTGGACGATTTCGGCACCGGCTATTCGTCACTCTACAATATCCGCAAGTTCGCACTCGACAGTCTGAAGATCGATCGCAGCTTCATCGACGGCATGGGGCGCGAGCGCGAAAGCGCGGCGATCGTCCATTCGATCATCCATCTCGGCCGCGCATTGGGGCTGGAGGTGATCGCCGAGGGCGTCGAGACGGCGGCACAGGTCCAGGCCTTGCGACTCGCAGGCGCGAGCCATCTACAGGGCTATTTCTTCTCGCGTCCGGTGGCGCCCGAACTCGCGCTGGAGATCGCCGAACAGCGCTTCTACGGCGACGATAGCGCGGATCCTGCGATCGCGGACACCGGGACACACGGCTGATGCGCCGCCCCGCATCGCGGGGCGCGCGGTCCATCGGCCCCGCCTCGCTCGGCGCCAAGCTGGTCCTGATCCTGACCGCGGTCGGCGTTGCCGGCGCGCTCGGCATCACGCTGTTGCTCGCGAGCATCATCACGCCGCGCTTCAACGAACTGGAGGGCAAGGCGATCGGCGGCCACGTCGAACGCACCCGCGCCGCACTGGGCGAATATGCCGCCAAGGTGGAAAACGGCGTGCGCGACTATGGCGACTGGACGCAGAGCTACGATTACATGGCGTCGCCGCCACCGGCAGCGTCCGCGGCGTTCGAACGGGACAGCTTCTCGCCGCTCGCGATGACCAATCTGGGCGTTCAGGGCATGGCCTATGTCCGTCCCGACGGCAGCATCCGCATCGCCCGCTGGCTCGACCCCGCGACGGGTCGCGAGCGGGCCGACCTGCGCGCCGCGATGGTCGCGGTCGCGACGCATGCCAAACTGGCGCGGATCGTCGGCAGCAGCAATTCCGGCCATTTCTACGCCCGGCTCGGCCCGACGGTCGCCGCAGTCGGGGTCGCGCAGGTCCGCCGCTCCGACGGCACCGGTGTTCCGCGCGGCTATGTGTTGATGGCGCGGCAGATCACCTCGAAACAGATATCCGACCTGCTCCAGCTCGACGCGCGCATCGACCTGTCGGCGACGGGTGATCGTGAGGCCATCGTTCCCGGACGCAGCACGGTGGCGATCGTCGTGCCGATTCCCGGCGCGAATGGCCATGCGATCGCCGCGGCACGGTTCCACATCGTTCGCGACGTGTCGCTGCTCGGGCGGCGCATGCTGATGCTGGCGGTCGCGGGCTCGACGCTGTTGCTGCTGATCGTCCTCGTCGTTCTGCGCCGCACAATCGGCCGGCTCGTTCTCGCGCCGTTGCAGCGGGTCGAGCGGCATATGCAGCGCGTCCGCGCCTCGGGCTCGATGGCTTTGTTCGAGGATGACGGCCGGCGCGACGAATTCGGATCGCTCGGCCGCAGCCTGAACGCCATGCTGTCGCAGCTGAAGGATCTGCGCGAGCAGATCGAGGTGCAGAGCTTTGCGCTCGGGCGCAGCGAGAGCGCGGTCGCGGTGATGCACAATGTCCGCAACGCGCTCAATCCGATCAGCACGATCCTCAGCCAGGGCATTGCCCAGCCGCCGCCGGTGGATCGTGCCACCGTCGATCGTGCGCTGGCCGAACTGGCCCGGGACGACCTGCCGCCCGGTCGCCGGGCGAAGCTGGCGGCCTTTGCCAGCGCGGCGCTCGCGGCGGAGGTCGCCGGCCGGGAAACGATGCGCGGCGAGCTCCAGGTCGGCCGCGAGGCGATGGCGCATGTGCTGGAGATCATCGGCCAGCAGCAGAAGCAGGCGCACGAGCGACCGACGCTGGAGATCTGCGACCTCAGCGAGATCGTCGCGCGCAACGCCGCCATCGCCCGCTATTCGGACGTCGCGTCGATCGCGTTCAGCTTCCCCGCCGAGCCGCATTACGCCATGGCGAACCGCGTCATCCTCAGCCAGGTGATCGGCAACCTGCTCGGCAACGCGGCCGAGGCGGTGGCCGCGGCGGGGAATGGCAGCGGCTTCATCGCCGTCACCATCCACGACGGCGACGGCGTGGTGACGCTGCATATCCGCGACGATGGCGAAGGCTTCGGTGCCGACGTCGGCCCGACGCTGTTCCAGCGCGGCTTCTCGACGCGCGAGCACAAGTCCGGCGGGCTCGGCCTGCACTGGTGCGCCAATTCGATGACCGCGATGGAAGGCAGCCTGCGCCTCGAAAGCGAGGGCAAGGGCAGGGGGGCCGTGGCCATCCTGACGCTCCGCAGCGTCGAGGCAGATGCGGTGGCACGCGCGGCCTGATCCCCGCCGATGTCGCGGATGTTGCAGGATCGCAACGTATCCGAACGGTCATCTTACCGACGCCGATCTGTCGCGACGCTCGCCTAGCGCCTCCCCGAACCGCTCGACGGGAGCGTACGGGGACCAACCGCGATGACCATCCTAGCCCTTTTGAGCGGCGCGTCGGCGCTCGCGCTGATCGCCACGCCGGGCGCAGCCCAGACCACCGATGCCGCCGGCAACACCGCGTCGGCGCAGGAAGCGTCGCAGGCCGACGTGCAGACCGATGCCGACATCGTCGTCGTCGGCACCGCGCAGGGCGAGAAGAAGGCGATCGAAACCAAACGCCAGGCCGACAATTTCGTCGAGGCGCTCTACGCCAACGACGTCGGCAAGCTGCCCGACCAGAATGTCGCGGAAGCGGTGCGCCGCCTGCCGGGCGTGTCGGTCGCCAACGACCAGGGTGAAGGCCGCTACGTCATCATCCGCGGCATCAACCCCAATCTGGTGAACGTCGTGCTCAACGGCCTGACGCTACCGGCGCCCGAGCCGGACGGGCGCCAGGTCAAGCTGGATGATATCCCGTCGGCGCTGATCAATTCGATCGTCGTCACCAAGTCGCTGACCGCCGACCAGGACGCCAATGCGATCGGCGGCGAGGTCAATATCCGGACGCTGACCGCGTTCGACCGCAACAAGCCGGTCTTCGCCGACGCGCGCATCCAATATGGATCGTACCGCCTCAACGGCGGCCACCCCTATGAGGGGGACGCGCAGGTCGGCGGCCTGTTCGGCCCCGACGGCCAGTTCGGCGCGGTGCTCTCGGTGAACTATTCGAAACGGCCGATCGAATCGGAGAATTTCCAGGGATCGACCAACTGGCGCGGCGTCGCCACTGCCGCCGGTTCGACGGTGCTGCTGCCCGACCAGCTCGGCTTGCGCGACTATAATCTCGTCCGGACCCGCAAGGGCGTCGTCCTCAACCTCGACTGGCATCCGACCGACCAGGTCAAGCTGTTCCTGCGGGGCACGCTGTCGCGCTTCGACGACAACGAGACGCGCGACCAGTTCATCATCGACAACGAAGGCACGCCGACCGCGACCTCGGCGACCACCGGCACCTTCCGCGCGCGCGGCAGCATCCGTGTCCGCCGGCGGCAGGAAACCGACAACACCAAGTCGGTGCAGGGCGGCGGCAACTTCCGCTTCGGCGACGCCGCGCTCGACGTCGCGGGCGGCTGGACCCGCGCGCAGAAGCGCGATCCCTTGCGGTCTGAATACAATTTCCGCACCGGCGGCACCGCGCTCACCGTCAATTACGACGTATCCGACACGCCCTATCTGTTTACGCCCACGGTGCAGCCGGACGCGCAGCAGAGCACCTACGCCTTCAACAGCGTCAATTACGACCGCCGCAATGCGGTGGAAACGCTCTGGCAGGGTCGCGCAGACCTCACCGTGCCGCTCGGCATGGGCACGGACAGCAGCGTCAAGTTCGGCGCCAAATACCTCGATCGCCTCAAGACCAACGAGCGCGATTACCTGACATATGGCATCGCGACGGGCCGCACCTTCACGCTCGCCAACGTCGCGTACCTCGGCGACACCAGTTTCTACGACGGCGCCTATCCTTTCCCTGTCCGGATCGGGTACGATACCGCGCAGGCATTCCTCGCGGCGAACCCCGGCACGATCACGGTGAATACGGGATCGAGCCGCGCCAACAGCCTCGCCAACGATTACGACGTCCGGGAAAGCATCGCGGCGGGCTATGCGATGGCGACGCTGCACCTCGGCACGCTGACCATCGTCCCCGGCCTTCGCGTCGAACACACGCGCGACCGCAGCAAGGCCAAGCTGATCAACGCCACCTCGGCGCTGAACGCGGACTACAATGCGTTCGGCAAGAAGAGCTACACCGACTGGTTCCCCGGCGTGAACGCGAAGTGGGAAGTGACCGACGGCCTGATCGTCCGGGGCGCTGCGACCACCGCGATCGGCCGCCCGAACTATCCCGACCTGTCGCCCTATGTCGCCGTCGATCAGACGACCTCGCCCAACACCGTCACGCTCGGCAATCCGAACCTCCAGCCGTACAAGGCGGTCAACCTCGACGGCGCGATCGAATATTATTTGTCGGGGCAGGGCCTGTTGTCGGTCGGCTATTTCTACAAGCATATCGACGACCCGATCTACACGGGCACGCAGGTCGGCGTCGCCGGCACTTTCGCTGGCCAGGCGCTGACCGGAGTCAATCTCGTCCAGCCGCTCAACGTCGACGAGGCGGAGGTGCACGGGATCGAGGCCAATGCCCAGATTCGCTTCACCTTCCTGCCCGGTGTCTTGAGCGGCTTCGGCGTCGCGGCCAATTATGCGCACATCACCGGCCATGGCCGGGGCACGATCCCCGGCCTGACCGCGCCGCGCACCGGCAACCTGCCGCTGTTCCTCCAGTCGAAGGACGTCGGCACCGCGCAGATCTTCTACGAGAAATACGGCTTCGCGATCCGCGCCGCCTATTCCTATCGCTCGCCCTATCTCGATACGCTCGGCGCAAGTGCGGCGACGGACCAATATACCGACAGGAACGGCCAGCTCGACGTCAACGTCAGCTACGAAGTCACGCCGCAGCTGACCTTCTTCGGCCAGGCGCTGAATCTCACCGACGAACCGTGGCGCCGCTACATCGGATCGAAGCCGCAACTGGTCGAGCGCGAACGCTACGGCTACAGCTTCCGCTGGGGCGCCCAGCTGCACTTCTAGACCGATGGGATCCTTCACGATGAAGCGCCTTCTGCTCGCCGCCACATTGGTCGCCACGCCGGCGGTTGCCCGCGAACCCGCATTGCCCGCCGGCCTCGCGCTCGACCGCGTCGTCCTGCTGATGCGCCATGGCGTTCGTCCGCCTACCAAGGCGGTGCCGATGCCGGCGGGCACCGCGCGCCAGCCCTGGCCGACCTGGCCCGTCGCGCCCGGTTACCTGACGCCGCACGGCCGCGACGCGCTCGCCCGCGTCGGCGCCTATGACCGTGCGGCCTGGGTCGCCGCCGGCCTGCTGCCGCGCGACGGTTGCGCCCGCGTCGCCGTCATCGCCGACAGCGACCAGCGCACGATCGAGACAGGCCGCGCCTATGCCGCCGCCATCGCCCCCGGCTGCGACGTCGCGATGACGCACAAGCCGCAGGACGTCGCCGACCCGCTCTTCTCGCCGATCGACGAAGCCGCCGTACCGTTCGATCCCGCCGCCGCGCGCGCCGCGGTGCTGGCCGCAGCCGGCCCGGACGGTATCGCCGCCGAGGAACGCCGCCTGCGTCCCGTTCTTGCGCGACTCGACGCCATCCTCTGCGGCGCTTCCGCAACCTCTGCCTGCGGCATCGCGCACGAGCCGAGCGCGCTGGCGCCGGCCCAGCCCGGCAAGCGCCCCAAACTCACCGGCGCGCTCGATCGCGGCTCGACCGCGGCGCAGATCCTTCTGCTCCAATATGCCGACGGCAAGGCGATGACGGATGTCGGCTGGGGTCGCGCCACGGCGGCGGATATCACCCGCCTGTCCGAATTGCACGCCGTCGAATTCCGCCTGCTCGCCCGCCCGCGCTACGTCGCGCAGGCGAACATGTCGCTGCTCGCCCCGCTGATCGCCGACGCCGCCACCCGATCCGATGCCGCGGCGGTGACCATGATCTCCGGCCACGACACCAATGTCGCCAGCCTCGGCGGCTTGCTTGACCTTCATTGGCGGGTTCCCGGCCTCGCCGCCGACGATCCCTCGCCCGGCGGCGCAATCGTGTTCGAGCGGCTGCGCGACACCGGGGGACGACACTATGTCCGCGCGCTCTACCGTTCGCAGACGCTCGACCAGATCCGCAGCGCCGCACCGCTCGCGACGCCATATGTCACGGTCCTGCCGATCCCCGGCTGCACCGCACGCGGCATCGCCGGCCTCTGCACCATAGCGGATTTCACCACCAAGCTGAGGCGCTAGGGTGTGCAAACGTCCACACTCCGACGTTCAGGACAGCGATCCGGGCTTCCGATAACGGATGTCCGTTAAGCACGAGGTTTCCCGTTGCTCCGTCTACGACAGGCTGTTTCGGGAAAGAACAATCGCGGACGGAATTGGGAAACCAGGCGAATGTCCCACTACAGGTTCTTTTGTGGGAACGGCACCGAGCGTTCGCTCGACACGAACCTGCCTTTATGACCACACGGCCGGCAG